>OLOR01000937.1_pt1 | contig 29095 bp, 32 predicted proteins | sample 1672521 | NCBI WGS metagenome assembly OLOR01 (sample SAMEA3136695, study PRJEB25190) | human gut metagenome | biome: human gut; feature: human-associated habitat; material: faeces | place: Austria | collected 2013
GAGGCCATTGATAAGAAACTGCAGGAGTTAAAAGCAAGGAAAGGAAAATAAAATGATTGTATTGAATGTTGGAACATTTGCTGTAATCGCAGTAACGATTTTTATTGTTGGATGTTGCACAGGTCATTATATTTATAAAAAATTTTTTAACAGAGATAAAAAGGAGAAATAAGATATGGTTGAAAGTAAAATTGATAGAGTTCAGGCATTGGGTGATATGAAATTTTCAGATGTGATGAATGCTGCATTTGAAGAAGATATTGCAAAAATTCTAACGGAAATTTATACGTTTTTGGTATCTGATGATATCAAGGTTGAGAAGAAAAATCTTAAGAAGCCGAAATGGTCTGTCTGGAAAGTTGCGTATTACTATTATGTTGATCCGTTTTCTAAAAGTAAAAAAGATTTGAAATTTGAGTATCGACATAATGGAAAGCGAGTACAGGTTAGATCAGGTGCATTAAGTGCTATGGCATCCTGTAATGAAGAAGAAGGAGATAAATTTGATTTAGAATTTGGTCTAAGACTAGCTGCGAAACGTCTTGTTGTTAAGAAGATTGCAAGTGAAGTGGAATCTAAAGCGAAATAAGAGGTGTAATTATGGAGCCAATTATTAATCCATGGTTGATATATTTTGCTGAAATATCAAAAAATATACAGAATATATGTGTATTGATCGCTATATTTACTTTTATAGTTGCAGCATCTCGTTTTCTCGATGAAGAGAAAGTAGATAAAATTGTAATTATATTTGGAATTATTTTTATAATTTTTGGTATATCTGCTGCATTAATACCATCAAAAGAAACTATATATACGATTACTGTAGCGGATCAGCTTACTCCGGATAACATTGACCAAATTGGCAAGTCAAGTGAAGATGTAGTGGATTATATTGTTGATAAGATTGATCAGATTGTAAATGATTCTGATGAGAAGAAACGTTGAGGTATGTTTATGGGATATAGAAGATTATTTATAATAAGGAAAGATCTTAACCTAAGTCCAGGCAAATTGTCTGCAATGTTGATGCATTGTGTGGAGGCATATTATATAGGATTGATCAAGCCTGTTATTCCGATCGAGATGAATTTAAATGCAATAGGATTACCTATAAGGGAAGTTGCAGCGGATTCTGATGATATTACACACTATAAGTCTACTATATATATTCCAAAAGAGGAATATGAGCAGTATATTGACGGGAATTTTGTAAAAACAGTATGCGAAGCAAAGAATAAGAACAAACTACTTAAAGCAAAAGATATTGCGAATGATCTAGGGCTTATTGAAGGCAGAGATTATGGTATTATTGCGGATTGTTGTTTTACTGAGCTAGAGCCAGAAGAAGAGAACGGAACTACCATTGTTGGAATATGGTTTCGTCCGCTTCCAGATGATATTGCACATACTATAAGCAAAAAGTATCAGTTATATAAGTAAAAAATGCTTCTTAAAACTTTATATTGTTAAAAATAAATTTGATGTTGACATAGTTATATAGATGTGCTATAATACATATACAGTCAAGCGAGAGGCAATTTTTAAAATATCTCGAAACTATCAATAATAAATTTCGTATAAACATACAAAATTAAAAATGTTACCTATGAGATAGAAATATCTTGTAGGTAACAAAAAAAATATCTTGAAACTATCAATAATAAATTTGATAATAAATGCAGCCTTGTGGTGTAATGGCAGCACACAACATTTTGACTGTTGCGGAGAAGGTTCGAATCCTTCCAGGGCAGTTTATATAATGAAAAATAAAGGAGAAGAAACATGAAAGTAATTAAAATTGGAACTACATACCAAGCTTATAATGATGAACTCGAAGTATTTGACAAACTTCCGGCTCAAGCATATTCAGTATCGTTTTCAAAAAGCTCTGGATTCTTTCTTGACAAACACACGGATATTGTTGTAAGAGAAAATAAAATCTATGGGATTCATATGAGTAAGGCAAACAAAGTTCTTAATGCATTTCCTTATTTTAATAAGAATTTAGGAGTGATCCTTTCTGGAGATAAGGGAATTGGAAAATCTTTATTTGCAAAAATTCTTGCTACCGAAGCTATTAAAAGAGACATTCCAGTTCTTATTGTTGATAGTTATATTCCTGGTATTGCTGATTTTATTGCATCTATTAATCAGGAAGTGATGGTAATGTTTGATGAATATGATAAAACATTTGGAGGAATTAAAGCACCTGATGGAGCTGCGGATCCACAGACGGAGCTACTTACTTTATTTGATGGTTTATACGACGGAAAGAAATTATTCGTTATCACATGTAATGAGCTTAGAAACCTTAGTGACTTTTTAGTGAACCGTCCAGGAAGATTCCACTATCATTTTAGATTTGATTATCCAGACGCAGATGATATTACAGAATACATGCAGGATAAGCTTCTAAAAGAAAAATATGGTGAAATTACCAAAGTAATTAGCTTCTCTAAAAAAGTTCCTCTTAATTATGATTGCTTAAGAGCGATTGCTTTTGAAATTAATCATTCTGGTGATTTTGAAAACGCAATTAAAGATTTGAACATCGTAAATACATCATCTGTAAAATATGCGATATATACATATATGAAGGATGGCAGAACTAATCAGACATTTAAATATCTTGATTTGTTTGATAAATCTGAAAAATTTGAAGAATATATATACATTGATAACGGATGTATATATATTAGTTTTAGAAATGCAGATTGTGTATTTGATACTAAACGTGGAATTAATTATGTTCCAGGCGAATATGTAGAAGTTAAAGCTAATGATGTTACAGACGAAGATGATACGAAACTGGCAGCAGTTGGAGTAGATCATATCGAGGTAATTAGATGTGAGGACAAAGCTTTACATTATGCAGTATAAACGGAGGTAGCGAGATGATTATGACATCAGTTTATAAGTATTGGTTATGATAAAAAACTTAAATAAATGTGAAGTTCGGTTTCAGCATTTATACATATTAAAATTTAAAGATTATAAGGAGAAACGTTATGACAACAGAAAAGATGACAGTACACAAAGCACTTTCAGAACTTAAGATTCTCGATGATAGAATTCATTTAGCAATTAGTGAAGCTGTATTCTGTGTAACTAATAAACATTCTAATGAAAAGATCAATGGAATTAAAGTTGATGAGTATCTTAACATGATGACTGGATCTTATGATAAAGTTGTAGATCTTATGGCACGCAGAAACGCAATTAAAACGGCAGTTGTTCTTTCAAACGCTAAGACAAAGGTAACTATTACAGGAATTGAATATACCGTTGCAGAAGCCATTGATATGAAAAACAACTTCATGGATCTTAAAGAAGAACTTTTAAGAAAGATGAAACAGCAGTTTAATAATGCTCAGTCCGTTATTAAAATCAAAAATGGAGACGAACTTGAGAAGAAAGCAGATCAGTATGTCATCGGTCTGTATGGCGCAAAAGATGGAAAGGTAAATGCAGAAGCGTTTGATCGTACTCGTAACGATTTTATCACCGCTCAGTCCTACGACCTGCTCGATCCTATCAAGGTAAATGACAAGATCAATGCTCTTGAAGAGGAAATCTCAAATTTTAAATCAGAGGTTGATGCAGTACTTTCTGTGAGCAACGCAATTACGGAAATCGAAATCAATTATTGATTTTGATATAAATTAGAATTATCCATTGTTTACTGAAAACTTTAAATTACAACTTATTAGACTTTCAAGAGAGCATAGTCTCATATAAAGCCAAAAAGAAGCTCTCTACTCTAAAATCGAAAGGTCTACAGTGGTAGAAGATTTGATATTACATTAATAGAAAATTTAAATAATGGTCGAACTTTTAATTCGAATATATTATAAATACATATTATTGATAAATAATATTACTTATTGCACTGTAAAGCTTAAAGTTGTAAAGGTCAAGTAATAAAGCTTAAAATTCAAAGGTTATTTTTGATCAAAGTTAAAAGAGTAAATAATAAAGAATAAAATTTTATCAAATCCTTGGCAAATGTTATTGGTATAGTTGTATTTGACCATAAGTGATCTACAAGGCTGGTAAATGGTGGATAATCATTGGGGTATCGCCAAGCGGCAAGGCACTAGAATTTGACTCTAGCATTCGCAGGTCCGAATCCTGCTACCCCAGTTTGGTAGTACGCGCTACCAAAAGAGCGACATGAAACTTAAAGATGTCTGAAGTTACCGTGAATAAAACTGTATAAACGGCGTGGCAGCGAGAGAGTCTACGAAAAAGCTTTCTTAGGATGATAACCTTTGGCGATAAATAATCAAAATACAACAATTCACATATGAAATACTTGATCCTTGGGTTTATCAAACGCTTCTTATTGTAGAATTGTTGTTCAAGCGGATATGGCGAAATAGGCAGACGCAGGAGACTCAAACTCTCCGGAGGAAACTCATATGGGTTCAAGTCCCATTATCCGTACTCAGATCTTTAGATATCCAAAGGCCACGGATTAATTTTAGATCTGAAGGTTAACCTACTTGAGATAGAATAAGCAAGGCGTCTTATCTCTTAATCTCAGACAAATGTAATATATTTTGTTACAATTTTACAATGAGATGAAGCTAAGTTGGGAACAGCCTGTACCTTGGGTATGGCTCTGTGCGAGGTTGGTAGAGGGTTTGGTAGCACATACATTTATATAGATGATCTTTTATATGACGAGGGTGAGGTAGTATGGTGAGGCAAACATGTAGTTGGTTTGGTGTAGTCATATAAAAGGAAAATATTTCTGAAGTATTCTTGATACATGACGAGGTGAGGGTGAGAAAGTATGGTGAGGCAAACAATATGGTTTGGTGTAGTCGTATCTGGAATATAAGGAAATATCAATTACGCAGCTTATTGATTTTATAGCTTATATTCTTATAACGAGGATGAGGAAGCGAGTGGGGATCAAAACAGCGACGGCTGTTAATGTAGTTATAAAAGAATAGAAAGAATAAACGTGTTTATAGTGAGGTGAAATTAGGTAGTATATGAGGTCGAACCGATCAGTGTTGTTAGCAATGATAGGATTGTGGTAACTATAAACGTAGGCTGCATTTATAATAAGTGTTTTCCTGTATATGATATATCATAGTAGTGTGTCATATACAGAGCATGGAAATTTAGCTCAGTTGGTTAGAGCAACCGGCTCATAACCGGTCGGTCCTGGGTTCGAGTCCCAGAATTTCCATTGCCTGATATTTTGCAGAAGTTCTATCAGGCACTCCTTTGTGTATATAATGGTTTGGCATATAGTTCAATGGTAGAATAATTGACTCATGGATCAATATAATGACGGTTCGATTCCGTCTATGCCAATTTGTAGCGCTACAATAGAAAATAAAGTAAATGTATAAGGAGCATGATTATGAAAACAATGTGTTTGAATGATCTTCGGACAGGCGATATTGTTCTTTCTACAAAAGGAAGTTACGGTATTGTTTTAAAGAACACTGATCGTGGAGATCTCATTAAATGGTATTACAGCAAAGTAGATCACAGAAGCATCAATAAATTCAGAACATTCAGATGCTTAACTGGGAATATGCGGTTTTGTGTATTTAGTTATAAAGAAAATGATCGCATTATCAAGGTTTGGAGAGCTAATGATGTTCGTAAAATCGGTTCTATGCCTATTGGGGGTGACGAGAATTTTATGGATGATGTGTTTCCGGAATTTGAGCTTATCTATGATGATACCGTAAAAGAAGTTACGATGGATGAAGTCGAAGAGAAATTTGGTTGTAAGGTCAAGATCAAAAACGATTAATTATTTTTGTTTTGACACTGTAAATAATAAATTTTATACAAATTATAAAAAATGAAAGAGATATGTAAATAGGATTGAAACACTGTTTTCTTGAAGCAGTGGAGAGATGTCAGGGTGACAAAACCGCGATTATCTATTATCTCATTGATGGATATCGTGATCACAATCATCCGGAGATAGAATTGCATACTTGCATTCTTGATCTTCCAATCTAAAAGAGAGGAGGACTTGAATGGAACAACGACAGCAAATGAAACAAATGTCATGTGGGATATGCAATGAAATCTTTGACTATGAAGAAAGCGAAACATTTACAGATGATCATGGATTTGGATATTCAACCAAGTTAGTAGAGTGTAAATGTTGTGGCCGGATTAATGTGATTCGATATTTCCATGACAGATCAATGAAATTGAATAACGACAGTAGATATTACGATTATAGGAGATAATAGATAATGGCAAAAGTAAAAGAAAAAAAAGCATTAGACAAAAAGGGCTGGATTCAGAGTTTTACACTTGTAGGAAAAGCAGCTCTTGGTAAATTTCCATTCAATATTGATGCACATTCAGAAAAGAGTGATTATATCTACTCCAGAATGCTATTAAATGTTGATTGTGGAGAGAAATATGGACTTGTACAGAGTCAGCTAATGGGAGGATATAGTATTAGCAATCCGTATCCATTATATGTCCATGGTAAAAAGATAGATGAGAAAACCGGAAGAGAAGTTGATGATTTTGACAATATATATACTATCGACTGGGAAGACCGTCTCGACGAGAGTATTCTTGAGGACGTCGGAAATCTTTGTTTTATCAGAATTGGAATCGAGAGAGATAAAGATGGAAACATTGTTGAGAAAAAATTCCTTTCCGATTATGATGCAACCAACTATCTTTCAGACACTCTTAAAGATGGAACAGAAATTAAAGTAAAAGGACAGCTTAAGTATTCCATTTACAATGATGCTATTCAGGTAACAAAACAGATTAACAGTATTTTCCTTAAAACAGATAAAGATACTCCAATTGCCATGTTCACACAGACTATGCTGCTGAATAAAGATTCGGTTGGAAAACTCGATAAAGACAAGATGGTTTATCCAATTGTCGGTATGATTCTTGAGAAGTTTAAAGAATATAACGGAAATGATCTTACTGATGGTGGATCCGTAAAAGGCGGTAAGTTTGTACCACTGAGAAAAGTATTCGATTATGAAGTTGATCCAGACAATAAAGAGAAAGCAGATCTTGTTATTTCTAAAGTATTCAAAGTGAAAAAGAATATTACAATGCTTACTTGTGAAGGAATTTTTGTCGAGGGAGGAGCAACAGTACAGGCAACAGAAGCTGACATTCCGGCAGACATCAAAGAGCTAATTGATCTTGGTGCATATTCTATGGAAGAAGCTCTTGCGAAATGTTCTGAAAACAAAGGAAAAGAAAGAAGAATGATTCTTAAACGTCCATTTCTTCGTATGGTTGGAGAAGAAGGTAATAAAACTCTTCAGATTCAGAAGTTTGAAGATAAGTATTCAGATGATGATTTAATGCTTGATTATCTGATCAAACATGAGGAACCAGAAGAAGATGACGATGATGAGGTTCCTTTCAAAGAAGAAAAGGTAAAAGAGGAACCATCAGATGATCTGGATGATGATTCCTGGATGAATAGCATCGTTTAAGGTCGTAATACTGTTAATTATAAATTTTATACTCACATTAATATTTGAAAGGTAATAAAAAAATGGGATACGGAAAAAAGAATGTTATTAAAATTGATCCACTTAGCTACAATATCGGGCTTATTGGGGAAAGCGGTATTGGAAAGACAACCATCATCAAAGAAATGTGCGAAAAACTTGTTGGTGAAGATGGATATAGATTTCTTGAATGTGGAAAAGAGGATGGTGCAGATGGAATCGATGGAATTAACTATCTGAATTGTCCTGAGTGGTCTATGGACTATGATGAATACACCAACTCTATTGGATTTGAGGACTTTGTAGACGATGTTGTTGAGAATAAATCTACAGAGTATCCGGATCTTAAAACAGTTGTAATTGATACATATGATCAGCTTATCGAAATCGCAAAGCCAGAAGTAATTCGTATGCATAATGCGGAACATCCAGAAAAACCAGTAAAATCAATCAAAGCTGCTTTTGGAGGATACATGAGTGGCGAGGATAAAGCAACAGAGATTGTTCTTGATAAACTTTGGGAATTGAAATCAGTTGGAGTCCACTTCATTATTATTGGACATGTTAAACAGAGACAGCAGGAGGATGTTGTAACAGGACAAACATATACATCTTTGACAACAAATATGTCAATGAGAGATTTTAATGCAATTAAAACGAAGTTACATTTCCTTGGTGTCGCATCTATTGATCGAGAAATCGTGCAGGAAAAAACTGGTAAAAAGGACGATAAGAAGAAAGACATCATGAAGGGTGTAATCGCTAAAGAAAGCAGAAAGATCACATTCCGTGATGATTCTTATTCCATTGATTCTAAATCCAGATTTGCAGATATTGTTCCGGAATGCGATTTTAATGTTGATTCTCTTATTCAGGCTCTTACAGATGCCATTAAAGCAGAAGCAAGCAAAGGCAAAAAGTCTATTGCAGAATTAAAGAAAGAGCAGGATGCAGCTGCAGAAAAGAGAGCAGAACAGATTGCGGCTGTAGAGGAATCTAATAAGAAAGAAAAGGAGCTTAATGATATTAAAGCTAAGATCAAAGATTTTTGTATAGCAAATAAAGGCAAAGCAGCTGCGCTGAAACCATTACTTGCTCTGGCTAAAGAAAAAGGATATGAAAATCCGATGGTAGTAGATGACATTAATGTTGCCAAAGAGATTCTTGCATTAACTGCTGCGTAATAATTTATCCCGGAGTTTTGGCTCCGGGACATCTTTTAGGCAATAGGAGACAAAATAATTATGGCAAAAAGAAGGAAAGCGAAAACAATAGAAGATAAGAAAGCTGAAATTGTTGGCCGGAAAGATGAAAAGTTTCGTGACATGTGTTTATGGATTGAAACAGAATTGCTTGGATATGACGGAGTTGATCAGAAGATACAAAAAGCTGGAGCATTAGCATTGATAGGACTTCAAAGAGGTCAAGCAGTGGCAAACAATAATTGCGAGCAGTACGGTTCTTATCCAATAGATGTTATTTTTGCTACTTTTAAAATAAATAAATTTGTAATAAAAAATGCCATTAGGAATAAAAAATTTGATGGTGAACTGCAAAAAATAAATTATATATGTGCAATCGTTCGGAATGATCTGAATGATGTGTATACAAGAATGAGGAATGCGGAAATGAGTAAGAAAAAAAGTGAGAAAGCAAATACTGAAGTTCAGGTAAATGAAGTAGCTGAATACCAGAGACAGTCAGAAGATATTAATGAGTTTATGAATGAGACATTCGAGGAGCTTTGGTAAATGGGGAAGGTCGTACATAATGCAAAAGACCGCAGTAGTGCGACAACTGCTTCTGCATTTCAAAAAGAATGCATTGAAACAATAAAAAAAATCAACGAGTTCAAACTGATTGCAGAAGCTAATGCAGTATCATCTATTTACAAAAATCCGGATTTAATTAGAGAAACATCATTAAAGCTTGATGATATTACAAACAATGCTTGGAGAGTTTACTATTCTATTGCAAATGATCTCATCAATATAGAACAGAAAAATACTTTGGATGAACTTACGATCAGTATGTATCTTTCAAAGCATTCAAAACTTAGTGCAAAGTATGACGAATACGGTGGATTCGACAAGATTGAAAGTGCAGTAGAATATATCAAAGAAGAAAACTTTGACGCTTATGTAAGTGAAATTAAAAAATGGAATGCCGTAATGAAACTTGCGAAGATTGGATTCCCTGTCGGTGACAAGCTTAGTAAATATGTTGATGCTCAGGCTGATGACATTTATAACGAGTTAGAGGCTTTGTTAAATCATACATTCATCAATGTAGAAACTCAGGTAAAAACATTCAATGCCTGTGACGGATTATTTGATCTGATTGATAAATTAAATTCGGGCAGCCAGGTTGGAATGCCATTAAAAAACGCTGATATTTTGAATAGGGAAATTGGTGGTGTTAACTTTAATGGAAATATTTATGGGCTTGGCGCTAACTCTGGTGTTGGTAAATCAACTACGGCTATTAACTATCTTATGCCATCTGTCCTTGAAAACAATGAAAAAATGGTCATTATGATCAATGAGGAAGATCAAGATAAGGTACGCAGAGAATTACTTATTTGGGTTGCCAATAATATTTATAAGGCAAACATACATAAATATGTTTTAAGAGATGGACATTTTTCTCCAGAAGTGCTTGAAAACTTAAAAAAGGCAGCGAAATTCCTTGAAGATTTAAAGGATCGTAGAAATATTACGATTGTTCCTTTTGAGAAATACACAGTAAAAGCAGCTATTAAAGTTATCAAGAAGTATTCCAGTATGGGAGTTCGATTATTTGTTTTGGATACGTTAAAGGAGTCTTCTGATTCTCGGAACGTAGAAACATGGAAATCCATGGAGCGAGATATGGTTGATTTATATGATGTTGTTAAACCATCCGCCAAGAATGTAGCATTATTTGTCACTTATCAGTTAGGGAAAGCTTCTGTAAAACTAAGATATTATACAAATAATGAAATCGGACAGGCTAAAAATATTATTGATGTATTCAGTGTAAACCTCATGATGAGAAGACCATTTGATGATGAATTTCCAGGCGGTTCGCATGAAATCAAAGCATATAAAATAACAGGCAAAAATGGTAAAACTAAGATTCCATATCAGTTAGATCCAGATAAGCATTACATGATCACATTCATTACGAAGAATCGATTCGGAAACACAGATCCGTTTCAGATTATTTCTGAATATGATTTGAGCATGAATATAAATAAAGATGTTGCGATCTGTAATATACCACAAGACTTTTAAAAGGAACGTATAGTATATGACTGCATTAGAAATAAAAGAATATATTTTTGAGCACGATAAAATACCTTTTGTGTTAGAGAGTATAGGGTGCAGCAACATAGTGTATCACGACACTAGGGATTATTACAGTTGTTCTAATGCGGTAGGAGGTGACTGTAATAATCCTGCTGCTATTAATATTAAAAACAATAAATATTTGAATTATAGGAACTATACAAGGGGCGTATCTTATGATGATGGCGAAGATATTATTTCACTTGTTCAATATAATCGGAATACTGATTTTGCAGGAGCAATGAAATATCTTCATAAACTCTTTGGATTAAAAAATCTATATCAAAAAGATAGAAAGGTTGAGAAGAAAGATGATTCATGGTTCATATTTTCGAAGTACAAAACAAGACACAAAAAGCGCGATATAGTTGATTTTAATCCATTAGAAGAAGGTGTGTTATTAGATTTCGCTCCTTATATTCATATTGATCTATTTAGGGAAGGAATTATTAAAAAAACAATTAGGAAGTTTGAACTTGGATATTCATATCAATGGAAAAGAACTGTCTTCCCTGTGCGATATTGGGCGGATGGGACATTAATGGGATATAATGCAAGATCTTCTGTTCCAAATTGTTCATTATTTGGCATTGCTAAATATTTTATAACTCCAGGAATGAGAAAAGATATTAATCTTTATGGTCTTTGGGAGAATAAAGATGATATTAAAAAGGCTGGATATATTGTTGTATTTGAAGCTGAGAAATCGGTACTGAAAAGAGACAGCAGGAATGATTCTACATGTGTGGCACTTGAGGGACATGTTATGTCTGATGAACAAGTAAGGGTTATATTAGGCACAGGAGTCCAAGAAGTGATCATAGCAATGGATAAGGATGTTCCGTTAGAAGAAGTCTGGAACATGTGTGAAAAGTTTTATGGGCTGCGTAAAGTCAGCTATATATACGACAAGTGGGATATTTTAGGAGACAAAGATTCTCCGGCTGATTTGCCAAATAAACTATATAACTTCATGTTTAAATGGAGAATTCCTTATACAGAAAAGGAACATAAAAAATATATTGAGAAATTAAAGAAATAATTTGAGAGTAAGTTATGAAGATTTGCAGAAGATGTGCGAGGCACTTGGAGTCGATAGGCTCAACTCATGGAGTCGTGTAAACTGCATACACAATAGTCTTTATGAGTATTTACTAAAGTACATATTACATAAGAAAGAAGACCGTGCAGACAGTATTTATGTTGTCACCGGAGGATTGTCTCATGAAATTCTTGAGAAATTTTATGGGAAAGAGATCTCTTATGCAGATATGGTGAACGAATTTGAAGATGGATGGACCATGGCTTTTGATATGGCCGATCTGAAATTTGTGAGAAGTGATAGTGAACGAAATAATAATATTGCTAATAAATACTACTATGATTTAAAGAATTTCTTTTCTACTCACGAACCAATTACATCTCAGATGAATATTGAGGAATTTATCAAAATAAAAGTCGGAGATGAATATTACCAAGGATATATGGATGCTCATTTGGTGGATGACGATGGTGTTCATACAATATTAGATTGGAAGACGTCTTCAATATACAAAGGAGATAAAGCCAAAAATGAATGCGGACAGTTAGTGCTTTATTCTCTGGGATTACATCAGCAAGGTATCCCATATGAAAAGATCCGTATTGCCTGGAACTTTTTGAAGTATCAATGTGTAACTGTCCAATCTAAAAAAGGCATTAAGAAAGTACGAGAAATTGAAAGATTTGAACTCGGTAATAAGCTACAAGCTAACGCCAAAATGTGGCTGAAAGAATTTGGATACGAAGACCAGTTACTTGAATATCTTGATAAACTAGCACAGACCAATGATATTACATGTTTGCCACCAGAAGTACAAGAGAAGTATGAGCTACATGACTGTTATGTATATGTGGATCTTACTCCGGAACTGATTCAGTATTGGGAAGATTTTATTATCAGTACAATGAAGCTGATTCGTAAGAAAGAAGCTGAATATGAAGAGTTAAAAGCAGCTGGCAAATATGAAGAAGCTGACAAGATCTGGTGGGAAGACGAAGATAGTATAAAGAAACAGAGTTATTATTTATCGAACCTCTGTGCGTATTCTCCTAATTTACACAAGCCCTATAAAGCCTATCTGGAGAAGCTTGAAGCTGAAAAGAATGGCAGTATTTTAGGACCGAAGAAGTCAGACGAAGATGAATATGAAGTTGATAATCTGGACTGGCTTAATGACTTGTAAATAGGAGAAGATAATGAGTAATAAAAATTACACTATTTATCATCTTCATTCTGATTTATCAAATGGCATTACTAACATTGATAGTGTTACGAAATACTATGAATATATTGAAGAAGCTAAAGAGCTTGGAATGACTGCACTGGGCTTCTCAGAGCATGGTTGTATTCTTGAATGGGTGCATAAAAAGAATAAGATTGAAGCTGCTGGAATGAAATATATCCATGCAGAAGAATTCTACATAACTGAGGAATTATATCATTATCCTGTTGTTCCAGATGAAATTTACAAAGATTTACAAAATATCTCTAAGGAAGAATTTCAAAAAAAGATTAATGAATATCTTGAAAAAAATAAATTTCAAGTAAGAGATAATTATCACTGTGTATTAATTGCCAGGAATGAAAAGGGCGTAGAAGAGCTAAATAAGTTATCATCTATAGCTTTCAAAAGAGACGGCCATTTTTATTACAATCCGAGAATTTCATTTAAAGAACTCGTTAATACCTCTGATAATATTCTGATTACAACAGCATGTCTTGGTGGAATTTTGGCCAGTGAAAATAAATCAATGCAGGAAAAGTTTTTAAAATTTTGCATTGATAATAAAGACAGATGCTATTTGGAGATACAGCATCACAAAGATGATAAACAGATTCAATATAATAGATACCTTGCAAAAATTTCTGAAAAATATGACATCCCATTAATTGCAGGAACAGACACACATTGTCTTAATAAAAAGCATGAAAAAGGACGATATATTTTACAGAAAGCTAAGAAAACAGGTTTCCCAAATGAAGCAAATTTTAATTTTCTATTTTTATCATATGATGAATTAGTAGAAGCATATAAAATCCAAAATGCTTTAAGCGAGGACGTATATTTAAAAGCCATAGAAGAAACGAATCGAATGGCTGGCAGAATAAAAACATTTAAATTAGACTATACAAAAAAATATCCCAAATTATACGAAGATTCACTTGGTACATTAAAGCAAAAAATTATTCAAGGCATTAAAAAACGAGGAATTAATAAATATCCTAATTTTCAGGAATACAAAGACCGAATTCAATATGAATTAAAAACGTATATTCATAATGAAGCAATAGATTTCGTATTGCTTGAAGAAGATTATAAAACCGCATTAAAAAAACAAAGTGTTGAGTTTGGTTATTCAAGAGGATCCGTATCCGGAAGTGTTATTGCTTATATCTTAGGAATTACTGAAGTTGATAGTATTAAATTTAATTTGAATTTTGAGAGATTCATGAATACAGAACGTGTTTCTTTGGCCGATGTTGATACTGACTGGTATAAAGAAGATCGTTGGAAAGTACGAGAATATTTATTTCAAAAAGAAGGATTATATTGTTGTAACATTATTACATTTAATACAATTAAAATGCGGGGCGCTATTAAAGATGTCGGAAGGGCATTGGGTATGACGCCGGAACAAACACAGATCATTTGTAATCAAGTTCAAGAAGAAAACAAAAAGGAATTTATACCAGATAATATTCGTAAACAATACAAAGAATTATTTGATTATGTAGATATTGTTTCTGGTACAATTACTTCTCTTGGTAGACATGCAGCAGGACTTGTGGTAGCTCCTCATGATATTGATTATAAATTTGGCACTTTGTATATTTCGTCAGATGATAAGCCGATATCTCAGATTAATATGAAAGAGATTGATTCTCTTAATTATGTAAAGCTTGATGTTTTAGGGCTTGATTGTGTTGGACTTATATATAAAACATGTGAAGCTGCAGGTATTGATTTTTTAACACCAGACAATATGGATTTTGATGATATTGAAGTTTGGAAAGATATTGCAAATGATACAACCTTAATTTTTCAATTTGAATCTGAATTTGCTGGAAGTTATTTAAAAGACATATTACGTGATTCAACTATAAAAAAGATTAAAGAAAAGAATCCTAATTTTTCTTATATTGATTTGATGTCAATGGCTAATGGTGCAATTAGGCCTGCTGGTAGTTCATATAGAAATGAATTATCTCAAGGTATATATAGAGATAATGGACATCCAGCATTAAATGAATTTTTGGCTCCTACGCTTGGATATTTAGTATATCAGGAACAGATTATAGCATTTCTTCATCAATTTTGTGGTTTTACAATGGGCGAGGCAGATGTTGTACGTAGACATTTTTCTAAAAAAACCGGCACAGAAAATGATATACCAGTAATAAAAAACGGTGGGTATTTACTTAATGCAGACGGAAACAGAACCAGTGATCATTATATTGATGGATTTATTAAAACTATGAATATTAAATATGGTGTGCTACAAGAAGAAAGTGAAAATCTTATTGGTAATTTTCTTCAGGTTATTATTGACGCAAGTGATTATTTGTTTTCTCAGAATCATGCCGATCCATATAGTTTTCTAGGATTCGCCTGCGGATATTTGAGACATTATTATCCACTGGAAACATTTACAGAAGCTCTAAACATATACGCAGAAGATACTGGAAAAAGTATTAAAATCAAAGATTATATAGCATCAAAAGGATATGAAATAAAGCCAATTAAATTTGGGTATTCTGGAGCAGAGTATATGTGCGATAAAGATACTAATACTATTTACCAAGGTATCGGAAGTATAAAATTCTGCAATAAACAAATAGCTGCAGAATTATTGGAATTATCAAAACAAAAACAATATAAAGACTTTATAGAACTATTAAAAGATATAAATTTAAAGACTTCTGTAGATGCACGACAATTAGAAATTCTTATAGGGCTTAATTTCTTTTCAGAGTTTGGCCACAACAAATATCTTATGAATATTGTTAAACTGTATGATAAGCTTGCGACTGCAAAGATCATCAGTAAAAAGAAACTAGAAGAGCTTGGATTGACTGAATTTCTTATGAAAAAGTACGCTGGGCGAGAGACAGCTTCTCAGTATCGTGATCTTGATAATGAAGGACTGATTTTTGAGCTTGCTTCAAGATTGGAAGATAAGCCGATGTCTGTAGTAGAGCAAGTCAAGTTCGAGAAAGAATATTTGCAGTATGTTGTGTATAGTAATCCGAGAGTTAATCATAGTTTCTATATTGTAACGGACTATAAAACATTCAAAGAAGTCAGAAAACCTTATTGCACATTGCATAACATAAAAACAGGCGAAGATATAAAAACCAGAGTAACAAGCGTAAAAACTTTTGAAAATAATCCATTTGGTGAATATTCAATCCTTAGAGTTGATGGATTTACCAAGAAACATAAGAAAAAATGCATAAATGGTACATGGCAAGAAACAGAAGAACTAGAAGACATATTAGATAATTATGAGGTTATAAGAAATGAATGAGAATAAAATCGTAGAGTTTGAGGGTAGAGTTGAACGCTGCGTATGGTCTAGTCCAGATTCGGACTGGGCCATTTACGCAATGAATGTTGATACAGAAAAATATCCAGATGTTAAAAAGAATAAATACGATAATGTATCTATATCTGGAGAATTGTGTGATCTGAGTATTACACAGCCATATAAAATTGAAGCAGAACTAGAAGATGGTAAATATGGTCCAACATATAAGGTGCAGAAGATTGTTATTCAGCGTCCAAAGACAGGAGAAGAAGTATATTCGTTTCTTCGTGAGATTATTTCGGAGAAACAGGCAGCTGCAATGTATCAGGAATATCCAGATATTATTGATATTATTTCTAATGACAACAGAAGTATCAAAGAGGTGGATCTTGATAAGCTCCCAGGTATCGGACCAAAGACATTAAATAAAATTGTTGATAAGATTACGTCTAATATTGTTCTTTTTGATTTAGTGGCAGAATTTGGTGGTATTCTTAGTTTGACTATTATCAAAAAACTTTATGATGAATATCCATCAATTGAACAGATTCGAAAAAAAATGAGAACAGAACCTTATAAATGTTTGACTAAGATTTCCGGTATTGGATTTGTAAAAGCGGATTTGATGCTGTTTGAACTTCAAAAAACTAAGATGATCAATTTTGGATTCGATCTTAAGACAAGTAAACAGAGATGTGCTGCATATATTGAATATGAACTTAATGAAAATCAGAATAATGGTAATACCAGGATGGATATTATGGCTCTTAGAGATAATTGCATTAAAAAGATACCGGAATGTATGACAGAGCATTTTGTTTCATGCCTGAAAGACAAGGATTTATATTGTGACAAAGAAACAGGATCTGTGGCATTGAGAATTACATATGATACTGAGGTTAGAATCGCAAATGTTATTTCTCATGCAAATGATAATCCAAGAAGATGGAATATTGATTGGAGAAAATATCAGAATGCGGGCGAGCATTTGCTTACTGACGAGCAGATTAAAGCGTTACGGTGTATTTGTGAAAATAATATTATGATTCTTAATGGTTTTGGTGGGTCTGGTAAATCGGCTACGTCTGCTATGATTATTCGAATGCTTGATGAGAATGGGCGGACTTATAAGCTGATGGCCCCGACTGGACGAGCTGCGAAAGTCCTTGCAGATTATACTCAGAAGCCAGCTTCGACAATCCACAGAGGACTTGGATATATGCCGCCTGAAGGATGGGGATATGATAGATATAATCCGATTAATTGTGATGTACTCCTTATCGATGAATTTTCTATGACTGATATATTTTTATTTAGCCATGTTATAGAAGCTATTGATTTTAAAAGAACAAAGCTTATTATGGTTGGAGATTCCGCGCAGCTTCCTAGTGTTGGACCAGGAAATCTTCTGTATGATTTTTTAGAGTCTGACATTGTGCCTACAGTCACCTTGAATAAGATCTTTCGTTATGGCGAAGGGGGATTAATGAAAGTAGCTACCGATGTTCGTAATATGGTTCCATATTTAAAAGATATAAGTGAAAAATGTACTACATTTGGAAGCAACCAAGATTATACGTTTATTCAGGAAGAATCGCATCGTATTCCAAAGGTAGTAGTAGCATTATACACAAAACTTTTGAAAGACTACGCTCCGGAGGATATATTGGTGTTGTCTTCTTATAATAAAGGAGAATGGGGAACCATTGAGATTAATAATCAGCTACAGAAGGTCGCTAATGAAAACTATGGTTATGCAACGAATATGGTTGTAGGAGAAATTACTTATTATAAAGATGACATTGTGATTCAGACTGCAAATAACTATAAGGCCAGAGTATATTTAGGAACAGATGCAATAGCAGATGCCAACGATGATGATGTAGAATGTACTTTTATACCAAACGGTATGATTGGCAAGGTCATTAAAATTGATCTTGACAATGGGATAGTAATCATTAACTTTGATGGTGTAGATGTGTATTATGATAGAGAAGAGATGAAAAAAGTTCTTTTGGGATATTCTATTTCTGTGCACAAGTCACAAGGAGGTAATGCGAAGGTTATTATCTTCTTAACACCGCCAGCACATACTTTTATGCTAAATTCTAATCTGATCTATGTTGCTCTTACTCGAATGAAAGAAAAGTGTTTCCATATTGGCAGTGCTAAAATTGTGAATATTGCTGTTAAGAAAAAGGAGAATTGCAGTAGACTTACATTTATGAAAACATTATTAAAATTTGAAACTATCAATAATAAATTTTGTATTGACAATACTGATTGAAAATGATATGATATCTTCATCAGCAAGAAGTGCTGATTTTTTAAAGCTCTTGAAACTATCAATAATAAATTTTATTTCTATAAGGAGAATTAAAATGAATATTTATTTAACTGAAATGCATTCAATTCGAGACGCATTAAGAACGATGTATATGAGCAAACGTACATGGACACCGGAGCTTGAGGATGAGATTAAAACTGTAGTAGAGTATTGCACAGATCGACATGGACGATTTATAAAAGAATTTAATGATGCTGATCCAATGGCGGCGGAATTTGATGATATGATGAAAAAACTCGTCAAATTTGGTAGAAAACATATTACCATGTGGAGATTCGTAGATCTTTCAGTTATTGTGGTAGGGCTTCATAGAGGAGCTACAGATGATCTTGATGCTCATGCGAAACGTATGGATAACCGTATTATTCGTAGTAGTACCAGACTTGCTTCTTATAATACAGAAGAAATGTCTGAATGGTATAAGGATAAGATTATTCCCACAGATATGGCTCTGCAGTTTTTAAACATGGAGCTTCCAGAAGAGATCGAACATGCTGGTAAAACATATGTAAAAGCTGAGAATGGATACATCCTTAAAGGTCTTGAGAAGAATAATGATGTAAAACGCGGTTTGTATATGCTTTCGCTTCCTATGAATTTTACATTCAAAATCAATGTTACAGAACTTGCTCATGTATATATTGAAAGAGGAATGAATGATAAAGAAAACGGACACCTTGCTCATGGTAATGCAGCCCCAGAGCTACAGATTGCTATCGAACGTTTGATTGATCAGGTACATGAGTGGTATCCATGGATTACTAGAGAATTCTTGCTTGAAGTGGAGAGTAATAATGTCTGATTTAGATTCCTTATACTTCTGCAAGAATGACGATAATACATGCAGCTTAAAAGAATCTTGCAGAAGGTTCCTTGAAGCTGAGGGTCAGATGACAGCCACATTATTTAAAGCCGCATGTACAAAAAACAATAATTATGTGCTTTATATACAGCAGAAAGAAGGCGAAGAAAAGAATGAACCAGAACCAGAAAACACAGGAGGAACAGAAGATAGTAAAACCAGTTAAATTCTTATTTGTAGGACGTACTGGCGCCGGGAAATCTGTTATAGCACATAGTATTTGTGAAAAACTTGGACTAAAACAGGTAAAAAGCCTTACTACCAGACCTCCTCGTAATGAAAACGAAAAAAATGACAGTTGGGATCATTATTTCGTTTCAAATGAAGAATTTGATTCCATTGGTAACAGGAAGGGATTTGCAGCATACACAGAAATTAATGGGAATAGATATGCTACTACATTTGATGAATTAGATAAATCAGATGTATATGTGATCGACCCAGTAGGTGTCAAGATCTTGAAAGAAGCTTGTGGAGATCAGTATAAATTTATAGAGATTTATATTCGTGTTCCGTATAGATTAAATGAACAAAGATTCATTGACCGTGGAGGCACAAAACAGGAGTTTAAGAACAGATACGATGATGAAAGTATACAGTTTGCAGAATATGAAAAGGAGCAGATGTTTGATTATCATTTATTAAACGACAAGCCTCTTGAAGAATCTGTAGATATTGTATGTGAATGGATTAAAAAAGAGTTGTCTTAGCTCCTGATACTTTCAATAATAAATTTGATATAATAATGGAGAAATTAAAATGATTGTAATAAAGAAAGATTTGACTGAAGAGCCTTTTAACGATCAGAAAATTGTAAATGCAGTAAATAAATCAGCTAGTCGTGTAATGGTTACGCTTTCTAATGAAGATTATAAAAAAATTATTGATCTTGTATGGGATGAATTGATTGCAGATGATGTTGACGAGCAGGAGAAATGTACTGTAGAAGATTTACATAATGCGGTAGAGGCCGCTCTGGATGAATTTAATCCTAAAATTGCGAAGTCTTATAAAGATTATCGTAATTATAAGAAAGAATTTATTCATATGATGGATGAAGTTTATACGAAAAGTCAGGCGATCCGTTATATCGGTGATAAAAGTAATGCCAACACAGATAGTGCACTTGTTGCCACGAAACGAAGCCTGATCTTTAATGAGCTGAACAAGGAGCTGTACAGGAAGTTTTTTATGACACGAGATGAATTACAGGCATGTAAGGATGGATATATTTATGTGCATGATCAGTCAGCTAGGCTTGACACCATAAATTGTTGTCTTTTCCTAGTTGGAGAAGTCATGAAAGGTGGTTTTGAAATGGGGAATGTTTGGTATAATGAGCCAAATTCTCTTGATACCGCATTTGATGTTATGGGTGACATTATCTTGAGTACTGCAGCACAGCAGTATGGAGGTTTCACAGTACCGCAGGTCGATAAAATCCTAGAATCATATGCTGAGAAGAGTTATCAGAAATATTATAAAGAATATTGTTTAATTACAAAAGAATTATATGATTCAGATTTATATTTTGATGAAGTAAAATTGCTTTTTATTGCTGATAAAGAATTACATAGATTAGCAGATGAATACGCTACAAATAAAGTAAAACGCGACTTTGAACAGGGATGGCAGGGAATTGAATATAAGCTGAATACCGTTGGTTCTTCCAGAGGTGACTATCCATTTGTTACTATGACGTTCGGCCTTTCTACTTCAAAATTTGGAAAGATGGCTTCCATTACATTCCTCAATGTACATAAAGAAGGTCAGGGGAAAGATGGTAATAAGAAATCGGTATTGTTTCCTAAATTAGTATTTCTTTATGACGAAAATCTTCATGGACCAGGAAAAGTTAATGAAGATGTGTTTAATGCGGGTATTGAATGCAGTATGAAAACTATGTATCCGGATTGGTTATCTTTGACCGGAGATGGATACGTACCAAGTATGTACAAAAAATATGGAACAGTTGTTTCTCCAATGGGATGCCGCGCTTTCTTAAGCCCATGGTATGAACGTGGCGGTATGGAGCCAGCTGATGAGAATGATAAAGCCGTATTTGAAGGACGTTTTAATCTTGGTGTTGTAAGCCTTCATCTTCCGATGATCCTTGCTAAAGCACAGCGAGAGAGTAGAGATTTCTACGAAGTACTTGATTATTATCTGGAAATGATCCGAGGAATTCATAAACGGACATATGATTATATTGGAGAAATGAAAGCCTCAACAAATCCAATTGGCTATTGTGAAGGCGGATTTTATGGCGGTCATTTAAAACCGGATGAGAAAATCAAATCAATTTTAAAACCAATGACATTATCATTTGGCATTACTGCGCTGAATGAATTACAGGAGTTATATAATAGGAAGTCTTTAGTTGAGGACGGACAGTTTGCTGTAGAGGTCATGGAACATATCAATAAGAAGATTAATGAGTTCAAACACGAAGACGGTTTATTATATGCTATATATGGGACTCCGGCAGAGAGCTTATGTGGCCTGCAGGTAGAGCAGTTCCGTAAGATGTACGGAATCATTCCTGGAGTCTCAGATAGAGAATATGTGAGCAATAGTTTTCATTGTGGAGTATGGGAAGATATTACACCTATTGAAAAACAGGATCTCGAAAATAGATTTTGGAACCTCCTTAATGGTGGAAAAATTCAATATGTAAGATATCCAATTAATTATAATCGAGAGGCTGTTGTCACTCTCGTAAGAAGAGCTATGAAATTAGGCTATTATGAAGGCGTAAATCTTTCTCTTGCATACTGTGATGATTGTGGTCATGAGGAACTTGATATGGATGTGTGTCCGATATGTGGTTCAACTAATCTTACAAAAATTGATAGAATGAATGGATATTTATCATATAGTAGAGTTCATGGTGATACTCGTCTTAATAAAGCTAAGATGGTAGAAATTTCAGAGAGGAAATCAATGTAATGAATTATCACGATATTAAGCATGACGACATGAATAATGGTTCAGGATTAAGAGTAACGTTATTTGTTTCTGGTTGCGATCATCATTGTAAGAATTGTCAAAACCCAGAAACATGGAATATAGAATCAGGTATTCCATTTGATAAAACAGCAGTTGATGAGATCTTTGATCAACTTGACAAAGATTATATTTCCGGAATTACTTTTTCTGGTGGGGATCCATTGAATGAGAATAATAGATTTGTTGTTTGTGATTTAATAAAACGTATTCGTAGTAAGTATAAAAATACGAAATCTATTTGGATTTATACCGGATATACATGGGAAGAAATAATTGAAGAAGCTTGGCCTATATTAACAGCAATTTTGGAAGATACAGATGTAATAGTAGATGGAACGTTCGAGGAAAATCTCGCAGATATCAATTATCATTGGGCTGGTTCTACAAACCAGAGAGTAATCGATGTGCAGAGATCTATTGAAGACAAAAAAATAGTGTTATACGAAGACTAATTTTTTTTGATTTGAAACTGTTAATAATAAATTTTACGCAAACAATATAATTTAAAGGAGAATAAGAAAATGGCAGAAGTAACATTAAAATCAACAAAAGCAGAAATTATGGAGGCATACAAAGCAGCAAAGGCTAAACTTGACGCTCAGGCGCAGCTCACAGATGACCCTGTAAAAGCAGCAATGGCAGAAAAGAAAACAGCTACACTTGCATCTGCAGATGATATTGCGACACAGGATATTCTTAATCCAAATATCGTTGCTAAATATAACGATCTTAAAGATGCAATTAGCATTAAACAGGAAGAGCTTAAGAAGTTGTATGATCTGGATGCCGAGGCGAATTCTTTCGTTGCGATGGTAAATGCTTATAAAGCAAAAGAGATCGAGCTGAAAGAAAAATATGATGAGAAAGTAAAAGAGTTAAATAATAATCATGATGTTATGGCTGCAGAGCTGAATGACGATATCAATAATCTTAAACAGGAGAAAAATGATACTCTCAATTCTATTAAAAAAGAGTCCGATGAATTAAAAGCCGCTCTTAAAAAAGAACGTGAGCGTGAAGAAGAAGAATACGATTACAATATTAATAGAGATCGTAAAGCTGCTGATGATGATTGGACTGACAAAGTTGCTAAACGCGAGAAAGAGTTAAATGAGAGAATTGCAGCGGTTAGAGCTGACGAAGCAGAGATTGCTGAGAAAACAGCATATATTGAGGATCTTGAGAAGAAAGTAAAAGATATTCCGCAGATGCTTCAGGAAGCAACCGAAGAAGGAATCAAGAAGGGGAAGGCCGATGCAGACAGATCTAATGCTTTCGAGGTTAGATACCTGAAACAGGAGAATGAGTATAAAGTAAAAGATCTTACAAATCAGATTTCAAAACTTCTTGAGGACATATCTTCTCTTACAAGTGAAAAAACTGAATTAAGAAAGAAATTGGACGACGCATATGCACAGATGAGAGAACTGGCAGCAGATACTGTTAGATCCACAGGCGGAGTCAAAATTCTGAATGGTCAGACACAGCAGGCAGGAAAATAATATAACAATATGGAGCAGGTGAAATATCCTGCTCCAAGAAAGAAGAATAAATGAATTGCTTAGGTTTTATATTAGTGATTGTACTTGCATGTTTACTTAGTTGGGCCGTGACTTGTGGAATTATTTATTTAATTACATTATGTTTTGGAATTGGTTTTAGTTTGCCAATTGCAACAGGATGCTGGTTAATTATGCTTTTGATCAGTACGCTATTTAAAAATAAGAAGAAATAAATATAGGTGGCAACATATGATAAAGTTTCCTATAAAAATTGAAGAAATGCGAAAACGCGTATGTAATGAATTCACGATCGAATTTGAATGTGAATTTATTAATATTGAGAAAAAGGAGAATGAAGAAATGGCAAAATTAACAGGATATCAGTCAGTAGCAGTTGTTGAATTAGGATCTGGATGTTGTAAAAGAGATTATTACTTTGCAATTTATGAAGACGGAACAAAATATGCTGTTGGAGATACAGTATATGTCTCTGGCAATGGTTCTGATCGTATTGTGACTATTAAAGATTTTGTTACACCAGATTTTATTGAGGAGAATATTCCTAAAGGGATTACTGCGGAAGTTATTTGTAAGATTAATACAGCGGCATATGAATACAGGATTATGCAGCGTAAAGAAGCAGCAAAACTCCGTAAAGAGATGGATAAAGTCATTAAAGAAATGGATGAAACAAAGAAATACGAAATGTATGCAGCAGAGAATCCGGCACTTAGAGAATTACTTGAGAGATACAACGAACTGGAGAATAAGTAATATAAGGTTTTAAGGTGAAGTAGATGGAGAGATTAACGCTTGAAGAAGCTATTGCTCATGCAAAAGAAGTAGCAGAAAAGAATTATAGAGGCGCAGATTTTGAGCCAATTGATTCTATAGACGATGATATAAAGACTAATTGTATAAAATGTGCGGAAGAACATATGCAACTTGTAAAGTGGTTGGAAGAATTAAAGTCTTACAAAGACTTAGAAGAACAGGGCTTGCTTGTGAGATTGCCGTGTAAGGTCGAAGAAAAACTATGGTGCATTGTTAATAGCACAATCCGTGAGCTTAGAGTACATCATTTTGATATGCCAGCATTTGGAACTACTGATATCGTCTTTAGATATGCAGATGGTTTTAAGTTGGAGCGTTTCGTGGGAGAGATAGGTAAAACCGTATTCCTCACCCGTGAAGAAGCCGAGAAGAAGTTCGAGGAGATGAAAAATGGCAAGAAATAGATATCCAGGAACATGTTATTGTTGTGGTGAATATGTACCCACTGGGTTCGGGCATTTTGAGCGATACCAAGGTCATTGGAGAATTAAATGCGTAAAGTGTGCAAGTGGGAGGCATGTGAAAAGTACAGACAGAGAAGTCAAAAGAGCTATTAGGTTAAGAGAGGAATCGAAGGAGATGAAACCAAATGAGTAATATGATCTGGGTAACAGGTGATACGCATGGGGATTGGGTTCATAGATTAAATATGGAATCATTTCCAGAACAAAAAGAAATGACCAAAGATGATTATGTAATTGTTCTTGGCGATTTCGGTATATGGAATGATACTCCGCAGCAAAGACATGATTTAAATTGGCTTGAAGAGAGGAATTTTACAACACTTTTTATAGATGGTAATCATAGTAATTTTGATCTTCTTAATTCTTATCCTGTATCTGAATGGCATGGCGGAAAAGTACATTTTATAAATAATTCTGTTATTCATCTTATGCGAGGCCAAGTTTTTAATATTGATGATAAATCGTTTTTTACATTTGGTGGAGCACGGAGTCATGATATTCAAGATGGTGTTCTTGAAATTGATGATCCTAGAGTAAGAATATGGCGAAATGATATCTCTAAAACGTATCGGATTAATCATATCTCTTGGTGGGAAGAAGAAATGCCGAATGAAGAAGAAATGGATGAAGGATTAAATAATCTTTCAGTGGCAGATAACAAAGTAGATTTTATTTTAACTCATTGTACGGCTTCTTCCACACAGGCATTAATATTCGGAGGACGTTTTAAGCCAGATGAGCTTACTAATTACTTAGAGCAGGTTCGATGCACAACAGAATATACACGATGGTTCTTTGGTCATTATCATGTGAATACGGCTGTTAATGATAAAGATATATGTTTATATAAGAAAATAGTGAGGGTGGCGTGATGAGTAAAACTTACGATGAAAAGCTTAAAGATGAAGATTATTTAAGAGGTTTGATACAAATTCTAATGAGGAAATATTCATTTTCCAAAAAAGAAGCTGTTTATTACATTATCATGAGTTCTTATATATGGCCTTCGCTTATTGAATATCCCGAAGAAAATTTGCACGATGATATTAAAACCATTACGGATAATATCTATGAAGAGTATATAGAAAAAAAATATGAAATGAGATTAAAAGAACATGAGAGATCCGAATAGAATTTATAAATTTTGTAACGAGTTGGCTGCAGTATGGGCTACAAATGCTTCAGATTTGAGATTCGAACAGTTCATGGCAATAGTACACGGAGCAATCGCAGCAGATGGTAAAGATCCATTTTATCTGGAAGAAGATGAAATGATGAAATATATTAACAAATTTAAGGTGTGACACATATGAATTATTTTATCGGTGACTTACATTTTGGTCATGTGAATTGTCTATCATTTGATAATCGCCCATTTAAGACAATTGAAGACCATGATGCTGTGCTTATTAAGAATTGGAACAATGTTGTTGGCATGGAAGACGACGTATACATTCTTGGTGACATCAGTTGGTATAACACTACAAAAACTCTTGAAATTCTTAAACAGTTAAATGGACATATTCATTTAATTAGGGGAAATCATGATCATAAGCATCTTAAAAATAGAGAGTTACAGTCTATGTTTGTAGAAATTACAGATTATAAAGAGCTGCATATTCCAGGAACAGATGACAAGAAGAATAGTAATGGTGTTGTACTCTGCCATTATCCGATTCCATGTTTCAATCATCATTATTACGGTTGGTATCATCTCTATGCACATGTACATAATTCGTTCGAGTGGAATATGATGGAACGCACTAAATATGAAATGAAAGAACTGTATGATCGACCATGTAATATGTATAACGCAGGAGCTATGATGCCATACATGAATTATACACCTCGAACATTAGAAGAGATTATCACTGGAGCCGACCGTCTTACTGATAAAGAAATTGAAGCAGCTAAAAGATGTAATATCAAGAATTAAAAATCGAATATCCACTTTTTATTACAAAAGTAAATATTCAGAATAAAAAGTGGATATTCAGATAATTGAACTGTGATAAGGAGGCGAGTTATTTGCCAAAACGTGACAGAGGATATTATAGAAAACAAAGAATAAAAAGTATCAAGAAAAGACGCAGATTAATTAAGGAGCAAAAATATGCTGGGGCATATCGTGGTAAATGGATTGATGAATCTGAATTTGAATCAGGGATACTAGCCAAAGGTCATAATGGATGGCTTGGTCGAGGCGGTGCCGCTGAAAAGACAAATATGAGAAAAGCTCATGCAAATGCACGTAATGGTCCTGGAGATAATTATAAACGACATGATAAGCAGCAGGTAATAGATTGCAAACAGCAGGAAAAAGAATGGAGAAAAGAAGATGGCAAAGAAGATATTAGTTGTAGTGGATGTTCAGAATGACTTTGTTTATGGAAGTCTTGGTAGTGATGAAGCCATTGCCATAGTCCCCAATATTGTAAAAAAAATTAATGAGTATAGAAACAATGGTGATTTTGTTATTTTTACCAAAGATACGCACGAAGTAAATTACTTAAATACTCAGGAAGGTAGAAAACTTCCTGTGGAGCATTGTATTCGTAATACATGGGGATGGGAAATTATTAGTGAGTTGGCAGTAGAAGAAGAATCTCCAGATTTAAGAAAAATCCGTTATAAAGATACATTTGGATATCATTGGGATTATCTGCCATGGCTTGGCATGTTTGAACTTGGCAAGCCAATTTATGAAGTAGAAATCATAGGTCTTTGTACGGATATTTGTGTGATTACAAATGCTTTGTGTTTAAAAACTGAATTTCCAGAAGTAGAAATTACAGTTGATGCTAGTTGTTGCGCCGGATCAACACCAGTAAAGCATAAAGCAGCGCTTGAGGTAATGGAGAGCTGTCAAATTAATGTGATCAATAAAAATTAAATTAAACAATGGAGGAAATTAAAATGATGAATAATTTTATGAATGGAATGTTTGGAAAAATTGGTAGCGGAATGTGCAAGTTATCCATGAGCGGTAATATTGCTGTAAAAACTTCTAATGGATATAAGAGTTACAATGTTAAATCCGGTAAGCTCACAAACTGTGGTAATTTTGTGTTTCCTGGAGTAGATGAAAATTTCTTCTTCGTTATTCCAACAAATAAGGTGGCTAAAGGAGATATTATCCTTGTAAATGGAAGACCAAAATGCGTTATTGAAGCAGATAAAACAAAAATTACTGTAATCAATTATGAGGATTCTACAGTTGAAACAATTTTGCCGGAGCGCCATGTATTTATGGGAAACACTTATTTCTATGGAAAAATCGTGTCTATGTTTGGAAGTAATCTTGGAAAAGACAAGAACAGTGCAAACAAAATATTCAAATATATGATGATGACCCAGATGATGAACGGAGTAGCTGGTACAGGAACTGGAACAGACAATAATCCTATGAACGCTATGATGCCATTTATGATGATGAACGGTAGTATGGGAGATATGTTTGACGGCATGTTTGATTTCAGTATGGATGATACTGATGTAGAAGATGATGAAGTAGAGGAGGACGAATAATTATGGGATGTGGAAGTTGGACAACAGCAAGTTTTGTAAATTATGCAACATCAAAAGGATACGAGACTGATACTAGAGGAATTATCACTTCTAACTATTCTAACCAGGAAATGTTTAAAGCAAAAAATATTGATGCAGCACTCGATCCTAAAGGTGTTA
>OLOR01000947.1_pt1 | contig 28934 bp, 28 predicted proteins | sample 1672521 | NCBI WGS metagenome assembly OLOR01 (sample SAMEA3136695, study PRJEB25190) | human gut metagenome | biome: human gut; feature: human-associated habitat; material: faeces | place: Austria | collected 2013
CTTCCTTTTGTAAGCAAAAGGAAGCGAAAACCAGTACGCTACGCGAAAGTTATAGATATTATCGAAAAACTAAGGCAAAGCAGAATTAAAACTGCTTTGCCTTTTTCGTTCATTTGAAATCACCGCGCGAAGCGCGCTCATTAATTCCGAATTCCGAATTCATAATTCCGAATTAAAAATATCAGGCGCCCCTGGGGAGCGCCTGATATTTAAAATCAATTCTTGCTCTTGATGTACTCGTCCATAGCCTTAGCCGCAGTCTTGCCTGCGCCCATTGCCAGGATTACAGTAGCAGCGCCTGTTACAGCGTCGCCGCCTGCGAATACGCCCTCGCGGGAGGTCTGACCGTTCTCGTCTGCGATGAAGCAGCCGTGCTTGTTGGTGTCAAGTCCCTTGGTGGTATTTCTTATGAGCGGGTTCGGGGAAGTACCGATGGACATTACAACGCAGTCAACATCGAGGACGAACTCGCTGTCCGGCTTCTCGACAGGTCTGCGGCGGCCGGAAGCGTCAGGCTCGCCAAGCTCCATCTCAACGCACTTCATGCCGGTTACGAACTTGTGCTCGTTGCCCAGTATCTCAACGGGGTTGTTGAGGGTCTTGAAGATGATGCCCTCCTCCATTGCGTGCTCTACTTCTTCCTTACGTGCGGGCATTTCTTCCAGACCGCGGCGGTATACTATGTATACGTTCTCGGCGCCCAGACGCTTAGCGCAGCGCGCCGCGTCCATTGCAACGTTGCCGCCGCCGACAACCGCAACGCTTGTGTTCTTCTTGATAGGAGTGTCACTCTCAGGCTTGTATGCCTTCATGAGGTTAACTCTGGTGAGGAACTCGTTAGCGGAGTAAACGCCCTTGAAGTTCTCGCCGGGGATATTCATGAATCTCGGCAGACCTGCGCCGGAACCGATGAATATAGCCTCGAAGCCCTGCTCAAACAGCTCGTCGACTTCGATGGTGCGTCCTACAACGACGTTGGTGTTTACCTTAACGCCCATAGCTATGAGGTTGTCTACCTCGTGCTGAACGATGGACTTCGGCAGTCTGAACTCGGGGATACCGTAAACGAGAACGCCGCCTGCGAGGTGGAGCGCTTCGAAAACAGTAACGTCATAGCCGAGCTTAGCGAGGTCGCCCGCGCATGTCAGACCGGAAGGACCTGCGCCGATGATAGCTACCTTGTGTCCGTTCGGAGCGGGAACAGCGGGAGCCTCTGTTGCGTGCGCATTGTGCCAGTCGGCAACGAATCTCTCAAGACGGCCGATAGCTACCGGCTCGCCCTTGATGCCGCGAACGCACTTGCTCTCGCACTGGGTCTCCTGGGGACATACGCGTCCGCAGACAGCCGGCAGGGAGCTGGACTGGTGGATAACCTGATAAGCGCCCTCAAAATCGCGCTCCTTAATCTTTGCGATGAATTCCGGAATGTTGATGGAAACCGGGCAGCCGCTCTGGCAGGGCTTCTTGGGGCAGTGCAGGCAGCGGTTTGCCTCGTCTACGGCCTGCTCCTCGGTGTAGCCGAGAGCTACTTCCTTGAAGTTCTTGTTGCGGACGTTCGGGTCCTGAACGGGCATTTCGTTCTTCTTAAGGCTCATGTTAGGCATCTTACTTTACCTCCTTTTTGTAGAGGTTGCAGACCTCTTCGCGCTTTCTGGTCTCGAATTCCTTGTACATCGTACCGCGCTCCATAGCCTCGTCGAAGTCAACAAGGTGGCCGTCGAAGTCGGGACCGTCAACACAGGCGAACTTAGTCTCGCCGCCTACGGTCAGACGACATCCGCCGCACATGCCGGTGCCATCGATCATTATGGGGTTCATGGAAACTACGGTCTTTATGCCGTACTCCTTGGTGAGCTTACATACGAACTTCATCATTACCAGCGGGCCGATAGCGATTACTTCGTCGTACTGGTTTCCTGCCTTGATGAGCTCCTCAAGCGCGTTGGTAACGAGACCCTTCTCGCCGTGGCTGCCGTCGTCGGTCATCAGCTTCATTACGTCGGAAGCCGCCTTGAATTCGTCCTCGAGGATAACGAGATCCTTGTTTCTGAAGCCTACGATGCTGTGGACCTCAGCGCCCAGGTGGTGGAGCTTCTTTGCGATGGGGTATGCGATAGCGCAGCCCACGCCGCCGCCTACTACAGCGACCTTCTTCAGATCTTCAGTGTGGCTCGGAACGCCGAGGGGTCCTACGAAGTCGTGAATGAACTCGCCCTCTTCGAGGTGGTTCAGCTTTTCAGTCGTAGCGCCCACGATCTGGAAGATGATCGTGATAGTGCCCTTTTCTCTGTCAAAGTCCGCGATAGTCAGCGGGATTCTCTCTCCCTCTGCGTCAACTCTGAGGATTATGAACTGTCCCGGTTCAGCCTTCTTGGCGATCATCGGAGCGTCAACTTCCATAAGAGTAACTGTGGGGTTGAGGATTTTCTTGGTAAGAATCTTGTACATTCTCCTGTGTCCTCCTGAATAATTTGGCGGCTGCGCCCGGAAGTGGGCATGTCCGTCTATACGATATCATTATACCATGTTTAAGGTGTGTTTTGCAAGGGTTAATTATGCTAAGTGAGGGGATTTGTGCATTATCACGATTTAGTTTGTGCATTTCGACAAATATCTGAATAATCCGCCGCACTTTTGAAATAACTCCGCGAAGCGGACGCCAAAATTCCGAATTCTGAATTCCGAATTAAATTCAGTATCGCGGGCTTAATCCGTTCCTGTGGCAATATGCTTCCGCGGAAACACTTAACATGCCAGCATTTGAAATAAGTCCGCGAAGCGGACACCAAAATTCCGAATTCTGAATTCCGAATTAAACTCAGTATTGCCGGCTGAATTTTGTCTTGTAGTAATATATCCCCCAGAACAGCCCGAACAGACCGCCCATGATATGACCGAATTGTGAAACGGAGTCCGGTGTGAAGGCGCTGACTATCTCGCGGCCGAGGTAGATAGCGGCGACAAGCAGCAGCGAGAGCGGTATCTCGCCCTTCTTTACGTTGGTGAAGGCGCTGAGAATTATCATCATGAATACGATGCCGCTTGCGCCGATGACGCCGGTGTCGAAGAATATGCAGTTGATGATACCGCTGGCGATACCGGTCACGAGTATCATGAACGCGAGGTTCCCGCTGCCGTACTTTTCCTCGACCACGGGGCCTACCAGGAGCATGAGCAGCATGTTGCTCGCGTAGTGCTCCCAGCCGGAGTGCCCGAAGAAGTATGTAATGCAGCGCACGTATGTCATGGGGTCAAGCAGGGAAGGGTGCCCGTAGCACACCATGACGTACTTGTTGAGCCAGCCTCCGGTGAGCGCGTTCACCGCCACCAGCACGAGGCATACCGCCGCGTAGGTAAGCACCACGGGGCAGTTGTAGGATATCTTGAACTTAGGTTTATTTGCAGGCATTTTGACCTCCTTGATAATTTACGGAAACTGTGTCAAAAACGGCGCAGCTTTTCTGAACGAACGTGCTATAATAAGGTCAGAAAGGGGCGATGAAATCATGAGGCTGCTGTATATACTTTTCATGCCGATACTGATCCTTCTTGACTGCGCCAAAAAAATGAAATAAGGGAACCTCTAAAAACCGGTGTGAAAAGCAAAAATGGGCAGAGTGTGCCAGATTCTAGGAAAGCCGACGAAGTAAGGCTGTATGCCTTACGAGGAGGTTTGACGACGAAGATGGCGCGCACTGCACATTTTCGCTCACATGAGGTTTTTAGAGGTGACCATAACAGTACCCCTGCGGCTCACGGGCATGCAGGGGTGCTTTGTTTTATCTGCGCCTTCCGCCGCCTCCGCCGCTGCGGTGACCTCCGCCTCCGCTGTGGCGGCTTCCGCCGGAGGAGCTGCTGCTTATCCGGTGGGACGTCGTGTATTCGCGCACGAATACGTCGCCGCGCTGTGTGAACCGCGTCAGGCTGCCGTCCATGTATCTTCGCGCGGACACCGGGGCGCGCTTTTTGTACTTTGCCGCCTGGGAATTCGCTACGCATACCGCGATTATCAGCGCGACGATCACGCCGCCGACGTGCCCGATGTTGATGTCCACCTTCGGCGGGACGGAATCGTGCGACCGCAGGTACGCGCAGTAGTTCGTGACCGCCGCGTAGTAGTTGTCGCCGCCGGAGCTGTCCAGACCGTCGTATACCGCGTCAAAGATGTCGTCCAGTCTCGGATTGTACATGTCGTAGGCATGTTCAGAGGAGTATATCTGGTCTTGTTTATGGGAGCCAGTTTTAACCAGCATCAGCACGATGGAATTACTTTCCTCGCCGAAGCTGCGGTTGTGGAACTCCTTGGCGTAGGAGCGCTCCGAAAGCCCGTCAAGGCTGGCGTTTCCGAGGATAACCCCGACATTCGCGTGTATCTCCCGGGCGGTGCTGTCCAGGAGATCGAGAAGCTCCTGCGCCTGCTCGCCGCTGAGGGCGTCCTGGTGATCCTCAAGCGCGCCGAAATAGCCGTAGTCCTCCTCGGCGGAGCACTCCGCGCCGAGCGCCCCGGACATGACGAAGATCACAGCGCAGACGAGCACGGGGAGCATTCTTTTGATAAGCTTAAGCAAAAAGCACACCCCCTAACAGACCAAGCAGCACGCCGAGCACGATGAACAGCCCCGCGCCGAACAGGAATTTTTTCAGCCCGCTCACCGGGAGTATCCCGAAATTGCAGCCGGTCTGACCGTTCATCACGAACGGGTAATCCCTGCCCTTGTATGTATAGTTGAGGAACCACACCGGAAGCAGTCCGTAAACCGTCTGCTGCTTTGTGAAGCTGATATTCCGGCGCTTCTCCGCGATGGTGCTGTAGCCGTTCATATCCGAGCGGAGGAGATCGGCAGCAGCGTCCGAAATGCGCTTGTCGATGACCGGCGCGGCCTCCTGGACGGTGACGTCGTACTTTTCAGCTCCGCAGCCGGAGAGGTAGCTCATCGAAAACGGCTTGATACCCGTGTAGTCGAACGGCTCTATGCTTTCCATCAGGCTGTCGTCGATACGCTTCGAGCCGTCGCAGGGGACTCTTACGAACGTCATTTCCGCGCGGCGGGTGACATTGAATATCTTGGTGTTGGTGAACCGTGTGTCGCCTGCCCGCCAGGAATGCACCTTGTGACCCTCGGCTTCCATGAATGCGTCCAACGTGCCGCTTTTCAGCCAGTAGGGGACGTACAGCGGGGTGATGTTCTGTATCTGGGCTTCGCTGGCGAATCCCTTCGGAAGCAGGAACTTCCCCTTGCAGTACTCTTTGAACGCAGTCTCCGCCTGTTCGCGGGTCCTGGTGAAGGGGATTATCAGGTTAGGTCTGAACTCGCCGGAGAGCCGCCCGGTCAGTATGACCGGAGTGTGGCAGAAGTGGCAGCGCGTCGAGGCGGTCAGGCTGTCGCAGATGACTCCCGCGCCGCAGTTCGGGCAGGTGTAGAGCGCGGAGGCTCCCGCGAACTCCTCCGCCTGCCGGTTGGATTCGTCCTGAGCGGCTTCCTGCTCGGCTTCGAGGTTCTCCTGCGAAAGCTCGAAGCCCTCGTTCTCGGCGAACCGCTTCTTGATGTCCTCCTCGGTAAATTCGCTGTCGCAGAACAGGCACTTGAACTTCCCGAGGGCGTTGTTGTATTCCAGCGCCGCGCTGCAGTTCGGGCACTGGTAGGTGACGGTCTTTATCTCCATGTACGCTCCTTATGAGTTTACTGTTATCGAGCCGAGGGTCTCGCCGATGCTGCCGTTTATCACGATGTCGGCTTCGTCGTCCGCGGAGGTCGGCGACTTGTTTATCACCGCCAGCCGCCTGCCGTTGAAGAACCTTATCAGCCCCGCCGCAGGCTGCACCGCGAGGGAGGTCCCGCCGATAATCAGCAAGTCGGCGTCGGATATCGCGTTTATCGCCGCGTTTATGTCGGATTCGTTGAGCGGCTCCTCGTAGAGCACTACGTCGGGCTTGACTATCCCGCCGCAGGAGCAGCGCGGAACTCCGTCGGCGGAGGTGATGAACTCCAGCCCGTAGGACTTCCCGCACTTCATGCAGTGATTCCGGCGAACCGAACCGTGCAGTTCGATGACGTTTTTGCTGCCCGCGTCCGAATGCAGTCCGTCGATGTTCTGGGTCACAACTGCGGATAGCTTCCCGGCGCGCTCCAGCTCCGCGAGCTTGAGGTGCGCGGCGTTCGGCTTCGCGGCGGGGTATATCATGCGGTCGCGGTAGAACCGGAAGAACTCCTCCGGGTCAGCCATGAAAAAGCTGTGGGAGATTATCTGCTCCGGCGGGTACTTGTATTTCATGTTGTATAGCCCGTCCTGCGAGCGGAAGTCCGGTATGCCGCTTTCGGTGGAAACTCCCGCGCCGCCGAAGAACACTATTTTTTCGCTCTCGTCGATTATTGACTGTAAGTCCATGATGTTACCTCCTGAGTGCTTGAATGATAAAGCGGGCTGTTTCCCCAGGCGCTTCGGAGTTTATCTCATGTCCGGCGCCTCTGATGACCGTTAGACGTGCCTGCGGGAGGATACTTTCCAGTTCCCGCGCGGCGCTGATGTTGGCTTTGTCGCGCTCTCCGCAGGCTATTGACACGGGACATTCTATCCTGGCCAGCGACGGCGTGAAGTCCAGACGCGCCATGTCTCCGGTTAGGGATATCATCTGCTTTTTGGTAAGCCCGGAGCCTGCGAACGACTTCTCCGGCATGAGCCGGAAAACCGCGCCCTGGAATCTGAGCAGCGCCTTCGGCATACGGAACTGCGGAGCTGCAAGCGCCAGTCCCCGCACCGAGCCGGGACAGTCTGCCGCGTAATTCAGCGCCAGAACCGCGCCCAGCGACAGCCCGCACAGGAACAGCGGCTGATCCAGTTCGTCCAGATATCGGCTGAACCCGGAGTATAGTTCGCCGTAGCTTCCGCCGCCGATGAATGCGGACAGCTCCGGGCACAGCATGTCTTCCTGCGGGAGAAGTTCTGCGGTTTTGTTCCACGCTCCGGCGGTCTGCCCCAGGCCGTGTATCAGGATAGTTTTCACTGTGCCGCCCTCCCTGTTATTTATCCTGATTCAAAGTATATCACAAATTGCACAATATTTCAATATATGCGGGTTATTAAATTTAACTCCGCCGGAGGAAAAATCCTATTGACAAATCAGGCGAAGTAGTATATAATAACTAGTAACGAATAATCAGCGAAATTCTATGGCTTTTAAGGCGGCACCGTGATGCCGGCAAGGTTGTTTGAGTTCGTATGGGGAGTGCTGCACCGAAAAGGGGGCAGTGCATTTTGTACACACATCACAGCCTGCCGTATATCCGGCGGGCTTTTTCATTCTGGCAGAAAGGTAGTGATATCCGTGTGTACCGTAGACGGGCTTGTGCAGAAAGCTGAAATAATGGACGAAAGCTCGATGGCGAGGGCAGTCACCCGTATTTCGTTTGAGATGATCGAACGCAATAAGGGCACTGACAGTCTTTGCCTTATCGGGCTTTTTTCGCGCGGGGCGGTCCTCGCAAAGCGCATAGCCGCGCGTATCGCCGAGATAGACGGCGGCGAGATACCGGTGGGTCTGCTGGATATCACTCCGTTCCGGGACGACAAGCCCAGGGGAGGCTGCCCGGACAACAGCGAGATACCATTCGACATCACCGACAAGCGCGTTGTGATAGTCGACGACGTTATCTTCACCGGGCGCACCGCGAGAGCCGCGATAGACGGCATAATGTCCCGGGGACGTCCGATGCTGATACAGCTTGCAGCGCTGGTGGACAGGGGACACAGGGAGCTTCCGATACGCGCTGACTACATCGGGAAGAACCTGCCGACCTCCCGGGAAGAAACGGTCAAGGTGCTCGTAAGGGAGCTCGACGGCTGCGATAAAGTCGTGATCTACACTCAATGTCCCGCGGAATAACGGGAATCCGAATCATAAAGAAAACACAAGGAGGGCAGAATGGACTTATTACTGAAAAACGGCTATGTGGTTGACAGCGCCAGCGGCTTCGAGGGAAAGGCGGATATCCTTATCCACGATAACCGGATACGCGAGGTCGGGGAGGACATCTCCGCGCCGGAGGCTCAGACGGTGGACTGCGCCGGGCTGACGGTGATCCCGGGAATATGCGATATGCACGTGCATTTCCGCGACCCCGGACAGACCCACAAGGAAGATATCATCACCGGCGGAAATGCGGCGGCGGCGGGCGGCGTGACTGCGGTAGCGTGCATGCCGAACACCAACCCCACTATAGACAATGCAGAAACGGTGCATTACATTCTTGAAAAGGCGAAGGAAGCGAAGACCCGCGTCTATCCGGTCGGGAGCATTACCAAGGGACTGGGCGGCTCTGAAATGTGCGACTTTGAGGAACTTCACAAGGCGGGCTGCGTGGCGGTCTCCGACGACGGCAGACCCGTAAAGAACGCCCGCATAATGGCTGAGGCTATGGTGAAGGCTCACTACGCGGGAATGAAGGTCATCTCCCACTGCGAGGATCTCGACATCGTGAACGGCGGCATAATGAACTACGGCGAGGTATCGAAGGAACTCGGCGTGAAGGGTATCCACCGCCTGAGCGAGGATATAATAACCGAGCGCGAGATAACGCTTGCCGCCGATCTGGAAGTGCCGATACACATTGCGCACGTTTCCACCGCGCAGAGCATGCAGAACATACGCACCGCGGCGAGATTCGGCACGATGGTGACCTGCGAGACTGCTCCGCATTATTTCATGCTGACCGACGAGCTGCTCCGCAGCCGCGACGCGGACTACAGAATGAACCCTCCGCTGCGCACGGCGGCTGACGTCCAGGCGATAACCGAGGGCGTTATAGACGGCACGATCGACTGCATAATCACCGACCACGCGCCCCACGCGCCGGAGGAAAAGGCGGATTTTGAGAAGGCTCCGAACGGCGTTGTCGGTCTGGAGACCTCCCTTGCGGCAACGCTCACCGCGCTGTACCACACCGGGAAGATATCGCTCCAGCGCTTAGTTACGCTGATGTGCGTGAACCCGAGGCGGATACTCTCGATACCCGGCGGCTCGCTGAGACCCGGCGATATCGCGGATATATGCATTTTCGACCCGAACGAGGAGTGGGTAGTCGACCCGGCGAAGCTTCACTCGAAGTCGAAGAACACCTGCTTCAAGGGAATGACCCTCAAGGGCAGGGTAAAATATACAGTACTGGACGGAAAAATAGTTTATACCGACGGCATAGACTGAAAAACGTCGAAAAAGTTACTAAAGTAACTTTCTCGCCGAGCATCTGCCCTGCGCGCACGTCCTGGCGGCTGTGCCGCCAGCCCGCACACTTGTGCAGATAGAAGTGTTTTTTGCCCCGGGAGACCCGTGGCAAAAAACGGATTTAAAAAGTCCGCTTCGCGGACAAAAGTAAGTTTTCGACAAATTGCAGTTTATACCTATAGCATAGACTGAGATAGAAAGGAAGAAACACATGTCACTCGACAGACTCATCGAAAAGATCGAAAAGACCCAGAACCCCTCCGTTGCAGGGCTTGACCCCAAGCTCGCATATGTTCCGGAGTACATCAAGGAGAAGTGCTTCGAGAAGTACGGCGAGACCCTCAAGGGCGCTGCGAAGGCTCTGCTGGAATTCAACAAGGGGCTTATCGACGCGCTGTACGATATCGTCCCCGCAGTTAAGCCCCAGGCGGCTTATTATGAGATGTATGGTCCGGCGGGCGTCAAGGCTCTCTACAAGACCCAGGAGTACGCGCGCAGCAAGGGCATGTACGTCATCACCGACGGCAAGCGCAACGACATCGGCACCACGATGGAGGCATATGCGGCGGCTCATCTGGGCAAAGTACAGGTAGGCAGCCAGACCTACGAGCCGTTCCTCGGCGACGCGCTGACTGTAAACGGCTACCTCGGCAGCGACGGCATAAAGCCGCTTCTCGCTACCTGCCGCGACAACGACAAGGGTATTTTCGTGCTAGTAAAGACCTCCAACCCCAGCTCCGGCGAGCTTCAGGACAAGAAGATAGACGGCATGACCATCTATGAGACCATGGGCCACATGTGCGAGAAGTGGGGCGAGGATCTCCCCGGCGTTTACGGATACTCCGGCGTAGGCGCGGTAGTCGGCGCTACATACCCCGAGCAGCTCAGATACCTCCGCGACGTGCTTCCCACCACATTCTTCCTTATCCCGGGCTACGGCGCCCAGGGCGCAGGCGCGAAGGATATCGCAGGCGCATTCGATAAGAACGGCCTCGGCGGTATCGTCAACAGCTCCAGAGGCATCATGTGCGCCTACCAGAAGGAAAAGTGCGACGAGCACGACTACGCAGAGGCTGCACGCCGCGAAGCTATCCGCATGAGAAACGAGATCATGGGGATAGTGGGGAAGATCGTAATTAATAAGTGATCCGGAAGGTTAGCTGAAACAGCAGTTACAATTCGGAATGCGGAATTTCGGTCGCCGCTGGCGCGGCGGTTATCCGATTGTATCGGATTTAAGGCAACACCGCACAAAGACCATTTATTGGATTTTGTGCATGTCTTGCTTGCATCTTTTCCGTCATATTGCACAATTCGTCCTTGCAAGGCGACAGCCTTGCCGCGTCCTCGTTGTACAATCTGACGAAAAATCTGACTGCGCAATACACGCACAATCTTTGTGCGGTATTGCCTTAAATAACGTCCTGCGAAGCAGGACACCATAATTCCGAATTCATAATTCCGAATTCCGAATTTAAATTCATCGTCCCGTGTAACAATCAGATATATAAATCAATTACATGTACGCGCATGCGCATGGAGGAGAAGAAATGATATTCGAGAACAAAAAGAAAGCGACGCTAATTCTCGCGGACGGCACTGAGTTCGAGGGCAGGGCGTTCGGCGCGGACGGCTCCGTTGTGGGCGAGATAGTATTCACCACCGCGATGGTGGGCTATCAGGAGACCCTCACCGACCCGAGCTACTGCGGACAGATAGTCACCCAGACTTTCCCGCTCATCGGCAACTACGGCGTTAACTCCGTAGACCCCGAGTCCAACGGGAGCGTTGTCAGCGGCTACATCGTGAGAGAGCAGTGCGAGGATCCGTCGAACTTCCGCTGCGAGGGCGACCTTGACAGCTACCTGAAGAAGTACAACATCATCGGTATCTACGACATCGACACCCGCCACCTCACAAAGATCATACGCGAGAGCGGCGTAATGAACGGCGCGATCGTCCACGGCGACTTCGACAAGGAAGCGCTTCTCGCGCAGATCCGCGCGTATAATGTCGGAAAGGTAGTTCCTAAGGTAAGCGTAAAGGCGAAGGAGTACTACCCGGCTGAGAACGCAAAGTTCAACGTTGTGCTGATGGACTACGGCTACAAGTTCAATATCCGCCGTGAGCTGGTAAAGCGCGGCTGTAACGTCACCGTAATGCCGTGGAACTCCACCGCGGACGAGATAAAGGCGCTGAACCCCGACGGCATAATGCTTTCCAACGGTCCCGGCGACCCCGCCGACAACACCGAAGCTATCCAGACCCTCCGCGAGCTTATCCCGGCTCAGATACCCACGTTCGGCATCTGCCTCGGACATCAGCTCCTTGCGCTGGCAAACGGCGCCAAGACCGAGAAGCTGAAGTACGGTCACCGCGGCGGCAATCAGCCGGTAAAGGATCTAGCGCTTGACAGAACATTCATCACATCCCAGAACCACGGCTACGCGGTCGTAAGCGGCAGCGTTCCCGCCGAGGCAGGCGAGGTAAGCCACGTTAACGGCAACGACGGCACCTGCGAGGGCGTTCGTTATCATAACGCGCCTGCGTTCACGGTGCAGTTCCACCCGGAGGCATGCGGCGGCCCGAAGGACACCGCGTACCTGTTCGACGAGTTTATTGAGCTGATGGAGGGTAAAAAGTCATGCCGTTAAGAAGTGATATCAAGAAAGTACTGGTTATAGGCTCCGGCCCTATCGTTATCGGTCAGGCTGCGGAGTTCGACTACGCAGGCACACAGGCGTGCCGCGCGCTCAAGCAGGAGGGTCTGGAGGTAGTTCTGATAAACTCCAACCCGGCTACCATCATGACGGACAAGCACATGGCGGACAAGATCTACATCGAGCCGCTGACCCTTGACGTCGTAAAGAGAGTAATCGAGATCGAGAAGCCGGACAGCGTGCTCTCGAACCTCGGCGGACAGACCGGTCTGACCCTCTCAATGGAGCTTGCGGAGTGCGGATTCCTGGCTGAGCATAACGTAAAGCTGCTCGGCTCCAACCCTGAAACTATCCACAAGGCGGAGGACAGGCAGGCGTTCAAGGACACCATGGAGAAGATAGGTCAGCCCTGCATTCCTTCAAAGGTCGTTGAGACCGTCGAGGACGCTATGGACTTCGCCGAGGTCATTCACTATCCGGTAATCGTCAGACCTGCGTTCACGCTGGGCGGCACCGGCGGCGGTATCGCGCAGACCCCTGAGGAGCTCCACGAGATAGCCACCAACGGACTTCGCCTTTCGCCTATCACACAGATTCTGGTCGAGAAGTGCATCTCCGGCTGGAAGGAGATCGAATTCGAGGTAATGCGCGACAGCAAGGGCAACGTTATCACCGTCTGCTCCATGGAGAACTTCGACCCGGTCGGCGTTCACACCGGCGACTCTATCGTTGTCGCTCCCTGCGTAACGCTCGCCGATAAGGAATATCAGATGCTGCGTACTGCGGCTATCAACATCATTCAGGAACTGAAAGTCGAGGGCGGCTGCAACTGCCAGTTCGCGCTCAAGCCCGACAGCTTCGACTACGCCGTAATCGAGGTAAACCCGAGAGTTTCCCGTTCCTCCGCGCTGGCTTCCAAGGCTACCGGATATCCTATCGCGAAGGTCGCTGCGCGTATCGCCGTAGGCTACACGCTGGACGAGATAGTAAATCAGGTCACAGGCAAGACCTACGCGTGCTTTGAGCCTGCGCTCGACTACCTGGTAGTAAAGTTCCCGAAGTGGCCGTTCGACAAGTTCGTTTACGCGAAAAAGACCCTTGGCACCCAGATGAAGGCGACCGGCGAGATAATGGCTATCGCGCCCAGCTTCGAGGCCGGCATGATGAAGGCGGTGCGTTCCATCGAGCTTGGCATGGACACCATGACCAAGGAGGATTTCGTAAAGCTCACTGACGAGGAAGTGCTCAAGAAGCTGGAGGACATCGACGTCGACCGTTCGTTCTGCGTATTCGAGGCGCTCAAGCGCGGCATTTCCGTTGACGTTATCCACGACATCACCAAGATAGACAAGTGGTTCATCAGCAAGCTGAACAACCTCGTTCAGCTCGAGAAGTGGCTGGCTGAGGGCGAGCTGACCCAGGAAAAGTACGACATGGCGAAGAAATACTGCTACCTCGACAGCACCATCGAGCGCATTTCCGGTCAGAAGATAAAGGAGCGCCGCCTTGCAGTCTACAAGATGGTAGATACCTGCGCGGCTGAGTTCTCCGCAAGCACTCCGTACTTCTACAACACCTTCGACCGCGAGAATGAAGCGGCTGAGTTCATCGAGCAGCACCCCACCGACAAGAAGAAGGTAATCGTATTCGGTTCCGGTCCTATCAGAATCGGTCAGGGCATCGAGTTCGACTACTGCTCGGTACACTGCGTATGGACGCTGAAAGAAGAGGGCTGCGAAGCGATAATCTGCAACAACAACCCCGAGACCGTTTCCACCGACTTCGACACCGGCGACAGACTGTACTTCGACTCGCTGACCAAGGAGGACGTTGAAGCCCTCATCGCCACCGAGAAGCCCTACGGCGTGGTAGTTCAGTTCGGAGGTCAGACCGCCATCAAGCTTATAAAGCACCTCACCGCCCTCGGCGTGCGCATTCTGGGAACCTCCGCGGCCGACGTTGACGCGGCGGAGGACAGAGAGCTGTTCGACGAGCTGCTCGAGAAGTGCAGCATTCCGCGCCCGAAGGGATCTACAGTGTTCACCACCGAGGAAGCGCTCAAGACTGCGAACGAACTCGGTTATCCGGTACTGCTCCGTCCGTCCTACGTTCTCGGCGGTCAGAACATGATAATCGCGCACTGTGACAGTGACGTCATCGAGTACATGACGATAATCACCAGCCACAAGCTGGAGAACCCCGTGCTCATCGACAAGTACATGATGGGCACCGAGGTCGAGGTAGACGCCATCTGCGACGGCGAGGACTTCCTCATTCCGGGAATCATGGAGCACATCGAGCGCGCAGGTATTCACTCCGGCGACTCCATCTCCATCTACCCCGCGCAGACCCTCACCGAGCACATCAAGCGGGTCATCATCGACTACACCGAGAAGCTCGCTAAGGCGCTGCACGTTGTAGGCCTGGTAAATATCCAGTACGTCGTTTATAACCACGAGGTATTCGTTATCGAGGTCAACCCGCGTTCCTCCAGAACCGTGCCGTACATCAGCAAGGTAACGGGCGTTAACATGGTGGACATCGCGACCAAGATAATCCTCGGTGCAAAGCTCAAGGACATGGGCTACAAGAGCGGTCTGTACCCCGCCGGCGACTATATCGCGGTCAAGGTGCCGGTATTCAGCTTTGAGAAGCTGAACGACGTTGACAACCAGCTCGGTCCGGAGATGAAGTCCACCGGCGAGTGCCTTGGTATCGCAAAGACCTTCAGCGAGGCTCTGCTCAAGGGACTTATCGCGGCGGGCTATAAGCTCCACCACGAGGGCGGCGTGCTCATTTCCGTAAAGGACGGCGACAAGAACGAGATAATCGAGATCGCAAGCCGGTTCGAGCAGCTCGGATTCAAGATCTACGCCACCAGCGGAACCGCTTCCGTGCTGAACCGCAACATGATTGCTGCGAGCCACGCCTACAGAATAGGCAAGGGCGACCCGGACGTTATCCAGCTTCTGGAGAGCGGCAAGATACAGTACGTTATCTCCACCTCCGAGACCGGCAGACAGCCCTCCCGCGACAGCGTAAAGATGCGCCGCAAGGCTGTTGAGCGCTCCATCGCGTGCCTTACTGCGATAGACACCGCAAACGCGCTCCTCGACTGCCTTGAAATGCACAAGACAGTCAACGACGTGGAGCTTGTGGATATCACCAAAATCTGAGAATACTAACGGCAATATCGCTCCGTTACCAGCGTCTGGCTCCGGGGCGGTATTGCCTGAGTTTCATTCTGAGCGAATTAAAAATTCCCCCGGCGAAAGGAACCATATATGAAAATAGGCAAGTACCCCGTAAAGCACTCCTACAAGATACCCCGCATAATCGCCGATGTTTTCTCCGTCGGACTGGCGGTGTTCATCTGCTCCGTTGAGATAATGTTCATGACGGTGTACGACGATACGCTGAAAACCTACATCGGCGGGGAAGCGCTGGAAAAGCTCATGCAGGCGGACAGCTCCCTCGGCTGGAAGCACTGGCTGACGCTGATATTCCCGGCGGCGGTGCTCGCGGTGTTTGCCGTTTATATCGTCCTCGTGCTGAAAAGCCACAGGCTGAAGGGCTTCAACGTCACCAAGCGAAACGCCCAGAAGCTCTACGACATGTACGCGCTCTGCGCTTCGCTGTGCAAGATACCCGCGCTCATGTTCATCAGCGAAATGATGATGATAACCCACAACAACATGCTGATGGCTGACGAGGGCTGGTTCACATTACAGCTTGTGCTTGACCTGCTGATAATCGCGATACTGATATGCCTTTTCCGCCATCTTATGCAGAAAATGACCGAACCGGAGGTACATGAGGAAAGCACGGCAGTCCGCATGACCGCGGTCGTGAAGGAGGAACCCGCGGTTCCTTCCGAAGCGCCGGAATCCAACGACACCACCGAAAGGAGCTAACATGAGCTACTACTGCGACAAGTACCCGATAATCGAGAAAAAAAGCATCTCGCGGGATACCTTTTCCATCACCATCTACGCCCCGGAAGCCGCGAAAGCCGCGCACGCCGGTCAGTTTGCCAACATCTCCGCGCCGGGGTTCACCCTGCGCCGCCCCATATCCATCTGCGAGTTCAGCCGTTCCAGGGGAACGCTGAGATTCGTTTTCGAGGTACGCGGCAAGGGCACCGAGGCTATCTCCCGCCTGAACGTCGGCGATAATCTCGACGTACTCGGCCCGCTCGGAAACGGCTTCGCGATACCGGACAGCGCCCGCAGGGCAGTTCTGGTCGGCGGCGGTATCGGAGTACCTCCCATGCTGGGGCTTGCAAAGAAGCTCGGCGACCGCGCTACCGCTATCCTGGGCTTCCGCGACTACAGCCGCATTATCCTCGCCGATGAGTTCGAGAAGTACGGCGCGGCTACCGCGATATGCACCGACGACGGCTCCGTAGGCTACAACGGCATGGTGACGGGTCCGCTGGAGAGCACCCTGAAAAACACCGGCGCGGACATCGTATGCGCATGCGGCCCCATGCCTATGCTCAACGCCATCGCGAAGATATGCGCGCAGTATGAAGTCCCCTGCAAGGTGTCCCTGGAACAGAGAATGGGCTGCGGCGTGGGCGCGTGCGTGGTCTGCTCCTGCCTGACCGTCCGCAACGGTCAGGAGCATTACGCAAGGGTCTGCAAGGACGGTCCCGTATTTGACGCAAAGGAGGTAAAGTTCAATGGCTGATCTTTCCGTAAAAATCGCGGGGGTTGAGTTCCCGAACCCGGTGATCGCCGCTTCCGGAACCTACGGCAACGGCGAGTGCTTCACCGACCTGTACCCGCTGTCCAGGCTCGGCGGTATCTCCTGCAAGGGAATGACCATCGTGCCGAAGCTGGGAAACGTTCCTCCGAGAATAGCTGAAACACCCTCCGGCATACTGAATTCCGTGGGACTTCAGAACATCGGCGTTCACGGCTTCATCGAGTACTACCTCCCGACCCTCAAGGAGGAGGGCAACGTCATCATCGCGAACGTTGCGGGCGCCACAATCGACGACTACATCGCGGCTGCGGAGGCGCTTGATGTAACGAACGTCGACATGATAGAGCTGAACATCTCCTGCCCGAACGTCAAGGCGGGCGGCGCGACATGGGGCGTCACCTGCGAGGGCGCGTCGTCCGTCACGAAGGCGGTCAGAGCCGCAACGAGCAAGCCGCTTATCGTGAAGCTGACCCCGAACGTAACGAACATCACCGAGATAGCGAAGGCGGTCGAGGCAGAGGGCGCGGACAGCATCTCGATGATAAACACGCTCCTCGGAATGCGCATAGATATCCGCACCAAGCGCCCGATACTCCACAACAATGTCGGCGGACTTTCCGGCCCGGCTATATTCCCGGTTGCAGTCCGCATGGTATGGCAGTGCTACAACGCGGTGAAGATCCCGATAATCGGCATGGGCGGCATCTCCACCTGGGAGGACGCAGTCGAGATGATGATGGCAGGCGCGTCCGCGATACAGATGGGCACGGCGATATTCACCGATCCGTGGTCGCCGATCAAGGTCATCGAGGGTCTGAACGACTACATGGACAAGAACGGCATAAAGGATCTTTCCGAGATAGTCGGCCAGGTCAAACCATGGGACTGATTTTGAATTCGGAATTCGGAATTAAGAATTCGGAATTTCGGTGTCCTGCTTCGCAGGACGGATTTAAAAATTAGATTATAGCATTTGTTGAAACAGCATTCAATTGCTGCTGATTTGAAATCGTCCGCGAAGCGGACACATTAATTCCGAATTCCGCATTCCGAATTCCGAATTTTCTTCCCCCCCTCCCTTCTTGATTAGGAGAACGATGTATGAAAATAATGGCAGTAGACTACGGCGACAGCCGTACCGGGCTTGCGATGTGCGACAAGGGCGAGGTGCTTGCCTCCCCGCTGTACACCATCAACATGAAGGACTTCGACAGGTGCCTTGAAATGACCGCCGAGGCGGCGCGTGAAAACAAGGCGGAGCTTATCGTAGTCGGCAACCCGATAAACATGAACGGCACGGAAGGTCCGCGCTCCGAGAAGTGCAGGCTGTTCGCGGACCGCTTAAAGGAGCTTGTCGGCGTGGACGTGCGCATGTGGGACGAGCGCTCCTCCACCGTGACGGCGATAGGCTTCATGAACGACGTCAACAAGCGCGGAAAGAAGCGCAAAGAGGTGCTGGATTCCGCGGCGGCGGCGGTCATTCTCGAGAGCTACCTCGCCTGGAGGAAAAATCACCCCGGCGAGGTCTGAGATATGTGTGTATTCCGTGAAAATGCTTGACATTCCGGCGCATTAGAGGTAAAATATAATAGGGTGCAGTATGTATTCCTGCACCCTATTATATTTTTTACATTAATTCGGAATTAAGAATTCGGAATTCGGAATTTCGGTGCTGCTTCGCAGCTATTTAATATTTGATATTTTTTACTCTGAAAGGACAAACATACAATGACGAATTTCCAGACAGCGCAGATATTCGGCGACAACATGGTGCTCCAGTTCCAGAAGCCCGTAAGCGTATTCGGCACAGGCACTGACGGCACAAAGATAACCGTAAGCATTTCCGGCATGGAGGCGGCTACCAACAGCACGGTCGTCCACAACGGGAGATGGCTGGTAATGCTCCCGCCGCAGCCCGCGCAGGACAGCGTGGAGCTGACGGTCTCCGACGGCTCCGATAGCCGCACGTTCACAAACGTGGCGGTAGGCGCGGTGTGGCTCGCGGGAGGTCAGAGCAACATGGAGCTGGAGCTCCGCAACTGCTCCACCGGAAAGGACAGCCTTGAAAACGACGATACCCCCAACGTCCGTTTCTACTACACGATGAAGAAGACCATCGCGGACGACAGCTTCTTCGAGAGCGAGAAGCAGATGGTCTGGAACGATTTCTCCAACAAGGAGAGCGCGCAGTACTGGAGCGCAGTGGGCTACTACTTCGCAAAGGAGCTTTCCGAGAGGCTCGGCATGACGGTAGGAATTATCGGCTGCAACTGGGGCGGTTCCTCCGCGAGCGCATGGATGAAGCGCGAGTACGCCGACGGCGAGACCGCGGTGTACTTCGAGGACTACGACAGCGCCACCGCCGGGAAGTCCGAGCAGCAGCTCAAGCAGGATTACCTCGATTATCAGGCGTACCACAATGAATGGGAGCGCAAGAGCGCGGAATACTACAGTAACACCCTGAACCCCACCTGGGACGGCTGCCTTGCCTACTGCGGCGAGAACAAGTACCCCGGTCCGGCATCACCGCTGAACCCGATGTCCCCGGGAGTGCTCCACAAGAGCATGATAGAGCGTATCGCGCCCTACACGATGACCGGCGTTATCTGGTACCAGGGCGAGAGCGACGACCATCGTCCGGGAATGTACTACAAGCTGCTCAGCCAGATGATACGCAACTGGCGCGACGACTGGAACGACGACGAGCTGTTCTTCGTTATCGGGCAGCTTCCCATGCACCGCTGGGAGGCCGACCCGGATTTCAAGAACTGGTGCACTATACGCGAGGCTCAGGCTAAGACCGCACGCACTACCGCGGGAACAGCCCTTGCAGTCCTGACCGACTGCGGCGAGTTCAGCGAGATACACCCCAAGGACAAAAAGACCCCGGCTCACAGATTCTGCCTTGCGGCGCTCAACGGCTGCTATCAGGTGCAGTTCGTTGACGGCGAGGAGGGGCAGGAGGGCGGATTCTCCACCTTCAACCCCGAGGCTTACGAGGTATGCTGGAACTCCGGCAGCGTGGACGTGTTCGTTTCCACCGGGCTTTGCCTTGAGGTGAAGGACGACGCCGAGGAGATAAGCGGCTTCGAGCTGATGTCCGCCGACGGCGAGTGGCACGCTGCAAAGGCTGTCCTCTCCGATAAGGAGCTGTGGAACGCCGGCAAGGGCACTGAAATAATCAGCGTCACCGGAACTGCCGACCCGCGCGGAGTGCGCTACCTCTGGACAAACTACACCGACGATATCCCGCTGAGGGACGGCGAAAACGGAGTTCCGCTGCCGCCGTTCATTTTCACAAAGCCCGCATATCAGGGCTGATACAGGAGCTGATACTATGGAAAAGGAAAAGATAGACAGAATAAACCACCTCGCGCGCAAGCACCGCGCGGAGGGTCTCACCGAGGAGGAAAAGGCGGAGCAGCAGGCGCTCCGCGACGAGTACCGCGAGGGCTTCAAGAAGGGACTCGCGCAGCACCTCGACCGCGTGTACTACAAAATGCCGGACGGCAGCCTTGTCAAGGCAGTGCAGGGCGAGGTAAAAATGCCCGAAAAGAAAACGGAGGACAAGAAATGATAGCGTTAGTTACAGGCGCAAGCTCCGGAATAGGCAGAGACATCGCACGCTCCCTTGCCAAGCACGGAATAAACGTAATAATCACAGCGCGCCGCCGCGACCGCCTCGAGGAGCTGAAAAAGGAGCTCACCGAGACCTACGGCGTGAAGGTGCACATAATCACGGCTGATATCTCCGACATGGCTCAGTGCCGGGAGCTGCACCGACGCGTGAAGAAGTACAGCATCGACATTTTCGTAAACAACGCGGGCTTAGGCGTTTTCGGCGACCTTACCGACACCGACCTCGACCGCGAATTAGCCGAGCTTGACGTGAACGTTAAGGCGTTCCACACGCTGTTCAAGCTGTTCCTCCAGGATTTCAGGAAGCGCGATTACGGCTATATTCTGAACACCGCCAGCAGCGCGGGATTCTTCCCGGGGCCGCATTTTTCGTCCTACTACGCGAGCAAGGCGTACGTTGTCCGCATGACTCAGGCGGTTCACGAGGAGCTGCGCGCGGCGCGCAGCCATGTTTCGGTCTCCATGCTCTGCCCGGGGCCGGTCAACACCGAGTTCATGGACAAGGCGCGGGTCGATTTCACGATGCCGCCGCAGTCCAGCGAGTTCGTTGCGGAGTATGCCGTAAGGCAGATGTTCGCGGGGCAGCTCACTATAGTTCCGTCGCCGGTGATGAAGGCGGGGATAATCCTCGGCAGGCTGGTTCCGGACTGCATTCTTGCTCATTTCGCAGGGCTTATCCAGAGCCGCCGGGAAAGGCTCTGATATGCCGTCAGTAACAGAAATAACCGTGCGCTACGCCGAAACCGACTGCATGGGAGTCACCCACCACGCGGTGTATCCCGTGTGGTTCGAGGTAGCCCGCACCGACTACATCAAAAACGCCGCCGTGAGCTACGCCGAGATGGAGCGCCGCGGCGTGATGATACCCGTGACCGGGATATCCTGCAAGTACCGCCAGCCGTCGCGCTACGACGATACGCTGGAGATAACCACCTACGTCACGAGGTTCAGCCCGGCAAGGGTGGAGTTCCGCTATGAGTGCCGCCGCAAGGGCAGCCCGGAGATACTTACCGAGGGCACCAGCGCGCACGCATTCGTGGACGCCAAGACATTCCGGCCGCTGAACTTCAGGAAGGCTCTGCCGGATATCTACGAAAAGCTTGAAAAGGAAGCGGAGAAGGATCTCGCGCTCTGCGCGACGTAATTCAGGAGGAAGCCATGTTCAGACAACTAATTGCGGGAGCCGCGGCGGCGGTCATCGCGCTTACCGGCGTGAAGTCCGGTCAGCACCGCCCCGATGAATTCTTCCATGCCGAGGGCGGCGCAATAGTCAGCCCCGCGGGTGAGACCGCCGTGCTCCGGGGAATGGGGTTCGGCAACGATATGTGGGTGAGTTCCCTGGCGGATATAGGGCTTCATCATAACGAGGACAGTTTCCGGGAGATGTCGGAGCTGGGGTTCAATTCGGTGAGGTTCCTGCTGAACTACCGCTGGTTCGAGGACGACGAAAATCCGTATGTCTACAAGCAGGAGGGCTTTGATTACATCGACCGGAGCATAGCCTGGGCGAAGAAATACAACATCGGTCTGGTGCTGAACATGCACTATCCTCAGGGCGGCTACCAGTCCCAGGGGAACGGCGCGGCGCTCTGGACAGACCCGGAGAATCAGCGCAGACTTGTGAAGCTCTGGGGCGAGATAGCGCGAAGATACGCCGACGAGCCGGCGATACAGGGCTATGGTCTGATAAACGAGCCGGTGGTCCCGGAGTTTGGCTCGGCGGCGGAAACGGTGGGGCAGTGCCAGCGGCTCATGCAGCGGTGTACCGACGAGATCCGGAGATACGACCGGAATCACATTGTTTTCGTGGAGCATGTCGCGGCGGTGAAGGATATGTCCACCGGTGAAAACCTCTGGAACAAGTACCCGATCGATGAACTGTGGTTCCTGATCGACGACGACAACGCGGTCTACGAGGGACATTTCTACACGCCGCATGCGTTCACGCACCAGTCGGCGGGGGACAGCGTTGAATACCCAAAGCCGTGCTACGTTGACAACTACCTTGAATACTGGGTAGGCTGCATGAGCGCCCGGCAGACTTCGCAGGATACCTATTACGAGAGCGACTTTTTCACGGCGGGGGAGGACTACAACATATACGCGCCGGTGCTGCATTCCTCAAAGCTGGGGAGCGGGACCGCGCTGTTTGACGACGTGACGGTCACTGAATACGCCCCGGACGGTACTTCCGTCGTTGTCTGGCACAACGACTTTTCCGACGGCAGCCAGAAGCCGGAGAACGCCTGGAGCAGCGACGGCACTGGAAGCTGGTCGATGAGCGAGGGCTATCTGAAGATATCCGGCGGCACGGACGATTACGTGCTGACGTTCGACAAGCTGAAGCTGCGCGAGGGCTGCAAATATAAGATAAGCGGCCACATGCAGACTGTCGGAGCGCCCTCCGGCGGCTTCGCGGATATCCGCGCGGACTTCAGCCTTGCGGAGAACGTCTATGAAAGCGGCCGAGAATACGTTTTCGCGGAGCTGTCCGAAATAGTCAGGTTCGGGAAGGAAAACAACGTTCCGATATACTTCGGGGAATTCGGCGCGGACGCTGAGAGCTTTAAAAACGGCCTCGGCGGCGAGCGCTGGGTCGCGGACGTGATGGACTTCTTCAATGAGAACGGAATCTCCTACAGCTACCACGCCTATCACGAGCCGATGTTCGGATTCTACCCCGAGGACACCGTAAAGTACCCGCAGCGCCGTAACGAAGCGCTCGCGAAGGTATTCGCAGACAAAAACAGAAACGGATAATTACTTATGAAGCGATTTATCATACTCGGCGGAGTTGTTCTGCTGGGAGCGGTATCGGCGCTGATGTACACGCTGTTTCCCCCGGTGGAGACGCAGCTCAATGCCGACATGGCAGAAGACGGGGAGGTTTCCGTCACCGAGACGGAGCGGAACGCCGTCCAGAGCGGCAGTGTGAGATTCTCGCTGCCCTCCGGATTCTATTCCGAGAACATCTCGCTGGAGCTTTCAGCGGACAGCGGCACGGTGTATTTCACCACCGACGGCTCCGACCCGGTTCCCGGGGAGTCCGAGCTTTACACGCAGCCCATCGAGATAAACGCCACGCCGGAGGTCAGGGCAACCACGGTGAAGGCGCTGTCGGTGCTGTCCGACGGGACGGAGGGCGAAATCTATACGGTGAGCTACGTTGTCGGGCAGGACGTAGCGGAGCGGTTCGACAGCAATACGCTGGTGTTCGTGCTGAGCACCGACCCGTATAACCTCTACGACTACGAATACGGCATAGCGGTGCCTGGAAAGATCTACGACGACTACGTAAAGGAGCACCCCGGCGAGGAGATACCCTACAACGCACCGGGCAACTACTACATGTCCGGCAGGGAGGCGGAGCGCCCCATCTACGTCGAGGTGTTCGAAAGCGACGGCACCAAGGTGATAGACCAGGCGGCGGGGGTAAGGCTCTCCGGAGGCTATTCCAGGGTTCCCGACCAGAAGTCGCTGAGGCTCATCGCCCGCAAGAGCTACGACCCGGACAACGGCAAGTTCAAATATGCGTTCTTTGAGGGCGCGCAGACCGCCGACGGAGTTCCGGTGTCGGAGTTCGACCGCATAGTGCTCCGCAACGGCGCCAACGACCGCGAGTTCGCAGGCGTCCGGGACGAGCTTTCCCAGAAGCTGGCGCAGGATTACGGCTACCCGGTGACGCAGCACTGCACTCCGGCGGCGGTGTTCCTAAACGGCGAGTACTATGGGTACTCCTGGGTGCACGAGAACTACAACGATGACTACCTCGCGACGTATTTCGGCGGGAACAAGGATAACTACGAGATAGTAAGCAACATCGAGGAAGCGGACGAGGGCAGCGAGCGCGCTCTGGAGGATTACGGAAAGCTCTACGCCTACTACGACCGCGACCTGACCGACGACAGCACCTTTGCGGAGTACTGCGGGCTTGTCGACATCGACAACCTCATGCAGTACTATTGCATGCAGGTGTTCATCGCAAACAAGGACTGGCCTGGGAACAACTACAAGGCGTTCCGGTACTACCCGTCGGAGGGCGAGGAGATAACCTCGGAGTTCCAGGACGGGCGCTGGCGGTTCATGTTCTTTGACGCGGAGTACGCCTGGAGCCTCTACGGCGAACGTCCGAACGCCGACACCCTCCGCGATCTGCTGAGTGGGACCCACATGAGCGGCGAGAGCAAGGCTCTGATAGCGCTTCTGGCGCGGGAGGACATGCGCGAGAAGTTCGCGGCTACGATGTCCGACCTTACGGCGAACGCCTTTGAAAAGAATCACATACTGGAGACCCTGGACGAACTGTGCGCGATGAGCGACAGCGAGCAGTTCTATGCGCTGGACAAAGGGATAACCTCCGAATGGGCGAACCGCGAGACCTTCGCGAACAGCCGACAGCAGATACGCGACTTCGCGGATATCAGGGAGTACGTGGTGTTCCGTAATATGTACAAGCTGTTCGAGTGGGAGAAAAACACCTACACCGTATCCGTCACGGGGGCGGGCGGGGCGGTCACGACGCTGAACACCCAGAAAAGGAACGGCCGCGGGATCCTCAGCGCGGAGTACAACTGCAAATGCACAGTCCCGCTGAAGGCGGAGATCGCCGACGGCTGGGAGTTCGTGAGCTGGGAGATAAACGGCGTGACCTACGATACGCCGGAGGTGGAGCTAAACGCCCGGATGGCGGGCGCCGACGGCAGGATAATCGCGAAGCTGAATACGAAGCTAAGCGAGACCACGGACGCGCCATTGCAGATAGAGGAGATAAGCACCGCGAAGAAGGCGGGTTACATAGTGCTGTACAATCCTAACAGCACGGAGGTCTCCACGGCGGGGCTGTACATCACCGACAAGCCGGAGAAATTAGACCGCTGGGAGATACCCGCGCGGAGCGTTCCGGCGTACGGCGAGCTGCTGATAGTCACGGACAACAACAAGACCGAATCGGCACTGCACCAGTTACAGGCGAATTTCAGCCTGAAAAAGGGCGAGACCCTGATACTGTCCGATAAGGGCGGGAATATTCTGGCGGAGGTCCCGGTACCCGATATCCCGGAGGGCAGCGTATATGCGTTCCAGGATTACGGTCAGTACCGCGCCGTGCCGTCGGCGGATTAAAGCGGAGGTATTGAAATGGACGAGAAAAAGCGCAGGCGTCTTATGAGGGTATTCCGGGTGATCGCAGTCATACTTGCGGCGGCGATGATACTCGGCATAATCTTTCAGTACGCTATATGAAAAACGGCGGGGAATCCGCTGAAATAAACAGCAGGAAAGGATCATCATGGGTTTATTCTACAACAACAACGAAGCAGGCTCCGGCGTAGCCAAGAGAGGCAGGCAGAAAAAGCCGTTTTTCCGGTTCTGGGAGATGTTCGCGAACAAGTTCTGGACGTTCTTCAAGATCAATCTGATCTACGTTCTGTTCTGCCTTCCGATAGTAACCTTCGGCCCGGCAACTGCGGCGATGACCGCGCTGATGCGTAATATCTACCTTGAGAAGCCGCAGTTCGTGTTCCACGATTTCTGGCAGGCGTTCAAGAAGAATTTCAAGCAGTCCTTCGTGATAGGGTTAATGGACATCTGGTTCATTGTTATGGCGGTGTTCAGCTTCTTCTTCTTCACCTCCAACATGAACGACACCGACAAGCCCTACTGGCTCTATTACGCGATGGTCATGGCTGTGGAGATCATCATTCTGCTGATGAATTTCTACATATTCCCGCAGATAGTCGCGCTGAATCTCAGGCTTCCGCAGATACTCAAGAACTCGTTTATCCTGGCTTTCCTGAATATCAAGGGCAACCTGATAACCCTTGCGGCGTTCCTTGTTTACATCGCTCTCCTGGGCATGTTCTTCTTCCCGCTGGTATTCCTGATACCGCTGCTGCCGATAGCGTGGCTGTCGTTCCTTGCGATGTTCACAAGCTACCCGGCTATCCAGAAGTTCATCATCAACCCGTTCTACGAACAGCAGGGTCTCAAGAACCCCGAGCTGCCCGACTACGACGATGACGACGAGGAAGTGCTCTTCGAGGACCGCGGCGGCGAGGAGGCTCCCATGAAGATAAAGAAGCAGGATCGCGGCGGAAAGGTCATCAAGTAATATGAGTAACAAGAAGAAAAAATCGAACGGCAGGCAGGACGGCGGCTTCATGTTCTTCGTGCCCGACCAGGGCGAGGGCGCGGCTAAGGTCATCGTTATATTGCTGAAGGTCCTCATGCTCATCGGCACGACGATACTCTGCCTCTGCTTCGGAATTCTCGGTCCTATCTGCATCTGGATAGGCGAGTACGACCCGGCTGTGACCGGGAATCCCGCAATTGTTACCTGGCTAGTGACGTCGGTAGTTTACATTATCGGAACCTTCGTTATAATGCTGGGACACTCCCGCATTGCCTCGATAATCGACTGCGCGGCTTCCGTTGGCTCTCTCGTGACCTACTACCTGTTCGTGACCCGCGCGCAGGACCCGGAGCTGAGCGTAGGCCCGACCATGCTTTATATGCCGGCGATAATCCTGACGGTGCTTGCAGTAGCCATCGCAATGCTCATCAATATCCCGAAGTGGGCGGAGAAGCAGGCAATAAAGGCGCGGGAGAAGGCTCCTTCGATACTCTCCGACGAGGACGACGACAACTGACCACAACCAACTGAAAGGAGCATATCATGGAAAGCATAGTTTCCGGAGACGTTTGTTTCCACCTGAAAACAAGAAAAGGGGACATCGGCAGATACGTGATACTTCCGGGCGACCCGGGGCGCGTTCCGAAAATAGCCGGGAAGCTCGACGGGGCGAAGCTGATAGCCAGCAACCGCGAGTACACGGTGTACACCGGGTACCTTGACGGTGAGAAGGTGAGCGTATGCTCCACTGGTATCGGAGGCCCCTCTGCGGCAATCGCGGTGGAGGAGCTTGTGATGTGCGGCGCGGACACGTTTATCCGCGTAGGTACGAGCGGCGGCATAGACCTGAAGGTCTCCGGCGGCGACCTGCTCATTGCAAGCGCGGCTATACGCAGCGAGGGAACCAGCCACGAGTACATTCCCGACGACTACCCGGCGGTGGCGAATTTCGACGTGGTATGCGCTCTGAAGGCGTCCGCGGACGAGCTTTCCGCCGACGAGGACGGAAACCGCGCGCACGTGGGCGTGGTGCACTCCAAGGATAATTTCTATGGCGAGATAGACCCGAGGAACACGGCGGTTCCCGAGAAGCTCACCAACGCCTGGGCGGGGTATCTCAAGTGCGGCTGCCTGACCTCCGAGATGGAAGCGGCGGCGATATTCTCCGTGGCTCTGCTGCGCGGAGTGCGCGCGGGCGCGGTGCTGACCGCCCTGTGGAATGTTGAGCGCACCAACGCGGGGCTTCCGGACAAGCGCTGCGAATCCAGCGAGCGCGCGATAAACTGCGCGGTTGGAGCGATACGCAGGCTGATAGAAAACGACAAAAAGGAACACAGATAAATGGCATTCAGTACAGTACTACTCGACCTTGACGGCACGATAACGAATCCGTACATGGGCATTACGAACGGCGTTATGTACGCCTACGAGCATTTAGGGCTTGAAGTCCCGCCTCGGGAGAGCCTGCGCAGCTTCATCGGGCCTCCGCTCATCGTGGAGTTCACCCGGCGGGGCATGCCGGAGGCTCAGGCGCAGGAGGCGGTGCGGCTCTATCGCGAGTACTACGGCGAGACGGGGCTATTTGAAAACGAGCTGATACCGGGCACGGTGGAGTTCCTGACGGAGCTGAAGCGCCGCGGGAAGCGGGTATGCCTTGCGACATCCAAGCCGGAGAAATTCAGCGTGAGGATACTCGAGAAATTCGGGGTAGACAAGTATTTCGACTTTATCGGTGCGGCTAGCTTCGACAGTTCCCGCTCCAGCAAGCTGGCGGTGATACGGTACGTCCTGGAGAACACCGGCGCGAAGCCGGAGGAGTGCCTGATGGTCGGCGACAGAATGCACGATATCGTGGGCGCTCATGACGCGGGGATAAAGTGCGCGGCGGTGCTGGTGGGATTCGGCAGCCGCGGGGAGTTCGCGGAGTACGGCGCGGATTACGTCTGTGAAACGCTGGACGATGTTCTGAAGCTGGTCTGAATGTAAATTTTTCCTGCTGAATATAGCGAAAACGAATGCAGATAATATAACTGCGGCGGACGGAAGTCACAGAAGCTCCGGAAACCGCAGTTATTTTGTATTCTGAAAGGAAGCGTTAAAATGGGAACTGAATTTGCAAACAAGCATATCGGCTGTACTATCCACAACTGCGAGCATCACTGCTGCTGCGAGGACTACTGCTCTCTCGACAAGATCGAAGTCGGCACACACGAGGCTGACCCTACAGTATGTCAGTGCACTGACTGCCTCTCCTTCAAGATGAAGAAGTCCTGATGAACCGTCTTACCGGGCTTAGCGGGCGAATCTTCAGAGATGAGGAGTCGCTCACGCCGGAAGCACTCGCGGCTGACCGTGCCGCAGCGGAATATCCTCTTAACAAACGATCGGCGGTAAGTCTGACCGATCTGCCTCCTGACATCTTTGCAATGATTTCTGTCATAAACCGTTTTCACGGCAGTCTGACATGAAGCAGGAAAAGCGTCGGGGCTTTACCTGCAAAAGCGCCGCAGAATGCTCTGCGGCGCTTTAATCATAGAAAAAGTCATAAGGTAACCTCTAAAAACCGGGACACGAG
>OLOR01000952.1_pt1 | contig 28850 bp, 25 predicted proteins | sample 1672521 | NCBI WGS metagenome assembly OLOR01 (sample SAMEA3136695, study PRJEB25190) | human gut metagenome | biome: human gut; feature: human-associated habitat; material: faeces | place: Austria | collected 2013
AGAAATCTTCAGGGTTGGTTATACTGTTCAATTATCAAGGTTCTTTGTGATTTTTCTTTGCCGTCTCATTAACAGCTCATCTAATATATCACAGCCGCTTGCGTTTGTCAAGCACTTTTTTCAACTTTTTTAACTTTATTTTTGTCAAGTTTTAGTCGTTTCAACTGTCCTTTTAAAAGAATCAATTTCACTCAATTAACTCAACTGTCTCTAAGTTATTGCTGTTGTTTCAGTGTTCTCTCTCGCTGCAACGTTGACTATAATACCACCCTTCCAAAGGTTTGTCAACCACTTTTTTCAACTTTTTTCTATTTTTTTTAATAGAAATTGACATTTAAAATAGCTCATGCTAAAATGCAATTGTCCACTGGTTCTGGGAAGAGTATGGCTGTTTTGTTTTTCAAAATACTGTATCGGAGGTGTCCGGTCTCACACTGAATATCCCGAGAACACACTCCGGCCAGTGGGTATTTCATCTTTTATTTTTCTTAATTCTTACTGGAGGTAACTATTATGAGAACTTATAAAAAGCCAATGATCACTGTTGATTCTGGTTTAGCTGAGGGTGTTTATGCAGCAAGCGGTGCAAGTCAGGGAACTTTAAATGTAACGTATCATGGTGTATGGGATCGCTGGGGCACAAACGGCGGTAAGGGACTGGCTATGGCTGACTGGTCTGGTATTGACGGTACTATTACATTAAATATTACCTTTAATGATACTGTTGATCAGGCTGAAACAGATGATGCTTCTGTTCAAACATCTTGGTCTGGAAACACTGCTACATTCACATTTGCAAGCACAGCATCAAATCCGCTTACAATTGGTATTCACCTGAACCACGGTACCAGCATTGATGATCTTAAGATGACTGGATATACCTACTCTGTAAACTAATTTCTGCAAATTCAAAGCCGCACTTCTGCCAAAAGAAGTGCGGCTTTGTTTTAAAACTCGTTTATCATCTGCTCTATCTCCTGCTCTTTTAATTCCCTGCAGCTCTTATCTTTTATTGCATACACTCTCGCACAGATATTTAATACAGTTGGACGATGTGTCGTTACAATACAAGTGCGCGGATAAGTATCTGTCATGATGTTTCGGATTACTCGACGCTCGGTTGCTACATCAAGAGCAGAAGTAGCTTCATCCAACAATAATATTGGAGATTTTCTAAGAAGCGCCCTTGCAATTGACAAACGCTGTGCCTGTCCTTCTGAAAATCCACCGCCGCGCTCTTTTACTGCACTGTTTATTCCATCAGGAAGCTTCTCTACAAAATCCCATGCGCAGGCAAGCTTTAATGCTTCAATCAATTCTTCATCTGATGCATCTGGCTTTACCGTTCTCAGATTTTCTGATATTGTCCCTGAAAACATTGTATTTCCCTGAGGAACATAAGAAAACAGCTTTCTTGCCGATGCGCTAAGTAAAATCTTTTCTTCTCTGTTTTCCTCAGCGCATACCCACATACGGCCTTCTTTTGGACAAAGAAGTGCTAGTATCAAACGAAGCATCGTTGTTTTTCCTTCACCTGAAGGACCTACAAGAGCAACAACTTCATGCGGAAATGCCTGCATCGAAGCATGCTTAAATACCTCTGTTCCAGTATGGTATGTATACCCCATATCCTCTACAACGAGTCCCATACCTCCCATTCGATATTTCTTTTCAAACACTTCCACTTCTTTATCATGACTATAATCTTCCTGCGGCATCTCTACAATATCCATTAGACGTCCTGCTGAAATCGTAAGTGATACTGCTGACGGGATTAAGCCTGCAAGTGAATTTACTGAACTTGTCAATGTACCTGATAATGATAAAAACATTGTCATTGTACCATAACTGATTACCCCGCTCCATACACGGTAAATTCCCCATCCGTAGCAGCTGTATGACACAATAAAACCAATGATAGACATCAAAATAGAAGTAAGAATTGACATTCTCTGAAACTCAAGGCGCATTCCAATATATTCTTTTTGAAGAGAACCCAATTTTTCGATATAAAATTTAATAAGATCAAAGGCTTTGATTGTCTGAATGTTTGAAAAAGTCTCTTGATTAAATCCATATAGCTTTGCATTCATCTGCGCACTGCGCTGATTATTTTTACTCATACGCTTTAAAAGCGGCTTTGACAGCAATGCACTAAATGGAATTCCAATCAATGCAAATATTGCAAATGTCGGATCATAGTAAATTACAATTGCAAGCGCACTGATAAAACGAACTGTATAAATGATCAGGTTAGGAATCCAGTTTAAAATACCGCTTGCAATGTTTGATGCATCTGAACTCCACCTTGTCACAAGATCACCAGTATGATATGTAGTAAGCGATTCCCAATCAGTAACCATCATCTTCGCAAAAATATCATTTTTTATTTCGGTATCCACCTTCAGGTTAATGAGTGTAGACGCATAGCCTGATGCCTGTGCTACCAAAATATTTCCAATTGAAAATCCAATCATTGCCGCAAATGTACTGATTAATCTCCCCGTCTCATGACCTGTTATAATATCAACCAGATCTTTTGAGATTAAACTAGATACAAGTGAAACACCCGTACCCATAACACCAAGAAGCGTGTACAGCACCATTGCCTTCCAGTAACGTCTGGCATACTGGCCAATCCATAAGCCCTGACGAGTCAGCTTGCGCAAGCTATCCTTTTGAAGATATTTTTTAATAAGCTTTAGTTTCTGATTCACCGCTGTATTTCCTCCCGATCAATGGAGTCCTGTTCCTTCATTCTACGTATTTCTTTCTGATCAATTTGTGCTTTCATTACCTGTGCAGCTGACGGCTCCTTCGTACAAAGTAGATAGTAAATCGGCACTTCTTTTGCCAGCTTAGCTGCGCATTTTAGATTTGTCTCAAGCATATCTTCTGTCCAAACTGGTGAAATCATCCGCTGCATCACGCGCACAATTTTCTGATCATTCGTCAATGACTCAAAATGATCATTATCTGAACGCCCTAAAAGAACTATTCCTCCAAGCGGATACGATTTTGTCGATGCAATGCCAGATGTGCCACACCATGGCATTCCGTATACGATTGGATGTCCCTTTGAACCTGGTTTATCTACACTTTGTCCAATATTAGTCTGCTCACCATTACTCCATCCAATCAAATTTAAATCACCATTTATGATTTCAGTGCCAAATTGTTCTTTCCAAAGATTTGTATGTGTACTTTTACCCATTCCAGAATGACCCGAAAAAAGCCATACTTGATCTCGATAAAGAATGGATGCTGAATGAATCGCAAAAAAGCCCTGTCTCTGAGCAAAGAATAAAAAGAAATGGCGAATTGCATGGAAAAGCTCCTCTTTTGTTTTTTCCTTATCCAACCCATTCACATAAATCTGAGCAAAACGTCCATCAGATGTCATATGTGCCTCTCGAATTTGATTCATAGATGGAAATAGTATGATGTATCCCTGCTCATTCTCGCAAACTACCAACTCTTCATTTCTGATAAGTGTTTTTCCATTCGGGTGAAATGACGTGGTTCTCTGCAAAATTTCTATTTGCATTTGCACTGGCATTTTAATTTGCATTTTGATATTTGATTCTGTTTGCAATTCACTTTTTGATTTTCCCTGTGCACTTGGGCAATCTTTCAAAAATGCATCAAACTGTGATGAAATCAACTCCCGTGAACCATACAGCGCAATGCGCATTCCTGCAATCTCCAGACACTCAACAAACGGCTCTTTGGTCGAATATACGCAAGTTACATCATCCGCGTCCTCTGCACAACAAGGACGCAAACATTCCTGCAAAATCCCCAATAACAATAATTCTTGAACAAACTGCTTTACATCCTGTCGGATTTGATCTTGAATTTGATCTTGCACCTGATTTTGAATCTTGTCTTTAGTCTGATCTTGAATCTCATCTTGAGTTTCATTAGCCGCTTCGCCATCCGCAGAATAATGATGAACTAATTTTTCTGCAAGCGCATCATCCGTCATTGATGTTTTCAATTCATTCCACAAAAAGACACCTGTCTCATTTAATACGATTCCTTTTCTCTGATCTGCTACCTTTTGTCCATATGGAAGAAGATAATGCACACCTGCAATCTCTTTCAGGCAATATCCTTCCTGACGTTTTATCCACATCCCGCGTCACTCCTTTAACCATTTTCTTCTATATGCTTTAACAATACAGTCTGTGTGTCTGCCAGCATATATGTATACCTGCACATATACTTCGGAACTGCATCAAAACTTCCTCCCTCATGTAATGCACAAGCTGCACAAGTCTGACAAACTGTACGATATTTACACACACTGCATTCTCCACTTAAATAAATTTCATTTACTGCATTTTTAAGCTGCTGCCATGAACTTTTCACCCCTATCTCAAATATCGGAAATGAAGGATAGTTCAACATCACACACGGCTGCATTTTACCTTGCCAGCTTACTGCAAATGAAGTGCGTCCAGCCTGGCAGTGCATCTTTTCAGGCAGCTTATCTTTAAGCGTTTCCTGTTCTATCAGCTGTACCGACTCCATAGTTTGTCTGCACATTTCTTTAAATGCACCTTTTTCCATAGTTTGTTTCATAAAATGAAGTTTTGCGGTCGCCGCTTTTTCTGGGCTTAAACGTGCCTGCAAATCAAACGGCTTTGTGCGTTCTCGCTGTGCTGGATACATGTATGTATCAACATTTACAGCTGTTCCAAGTTCGTTTGTAATCTTTACAATCTCATCAATCTGCTTTTCATTTGCCTGAACCAGACTGCCATTAATTTTAACAGCAACTTTTCGCTTCACTAGAAGCTCAATCCCCTTTAATGCCTTCTCATATCCATTCTCAAATCTACACAAATCACGATACGTTTCTTTATCAGTTCCGTACAGTGTAATATTAATTCTCCTCGGTGGATTTGCTGCAAAGAAATTTGCCCACGCTTCATCAAGAATTGTGCCATTTGTGTTAACTGTAATAATCATCCCCAGCTTACGAAGACCAAGATAAACCTCTTTAAACTCCGGATATAAAAGTGGTTCTCCACCTGTCAAAATTATAAACAGCGTTCCGGAATCTCTCATCTGATGCGCAAGTTCAAGCCACTCTCTTGCTGTGCGCAAACGCCCCTTCTCTTTCATCTCCTCTTTACTAAGACGCACATAGCACATTCGACAATTCATATTACAAAGCGGTGACAATTCAAAACTAGCACTCAATGGAATACCTTTTTGTAATGCTCGTCTTATAAGCGTCCTTTCATAGGTATTGTAAGTCTCTTCCATTTTTATTTTTCCTTTTTCTGTGCACCTACAAAAAAACCACGCAAAACTGCGTGGTTTAATTTTTATTACCAAATAATCTTTATGAATGATTATTATTCATCTGAATGCTTCCATAATGATGCCAGGTTCTGCCAGATCCATCTGACGCATTTGTTATCCAATAAATGGTCTGTCCATTTGTTATATTATTTGCATTCAATCCTTGTACTACACTCCAATCAGAATTTGTAATTGTGCATTCCAAATCACCCTGTTGGCGCGTATTTCCCTCAGTCATAAATACTGAGCCATCAGGCTTTTCAATAATCCACTGATTGCTTGCATATCCGCACCCTGTACCTTCTGGGTATCTATGGTGACTTACATCTTTTGTTGCGTCTTCCTGCCAATCTGGAGCATCGTTTTCTTTTGCACGGGCGCATGCTACTCCCCAACACGCTGCCACATATTCATCTGCTGCAAATACTTCTTCACTTACGCATGGTGTTACATATTCTAACTTTGCCATATACCATCTTCTCCTTTCTTCTTACCACTATTAATCTATAAAAATTACCTGTATCGTTTATTTTATTATACTGCACTGGTAATTTTTATGTCAATATATTTTTTTAAATCGTTACTGTTACTTTTTACTTAACGCCCCTTTACAATAGCTAAAAATCAATTGCCATTTTAGAAGATTCTTCTTCACTAAGCTCTGTTACCTTTGTATCCACAACACGATATACTCGCTTGCACAAATTTAGTACGCTTGGTCTATGCGTAGTGACAATACAAGTTTTGTTTGGGCGCTGTGTAATTATATTTTTTAGCACTCTTCTTTCAGTCGTCACATCAAGTGCTGATGTTGCCTCATCCAATAAAAGAATTGGAGCATCCCGAAGTACAGCACGAGCAATAGCAATTCGTTGTGCCTGACCTTCTGATAATCCACGTCCCCGCTCTCCGAGTGCCGTATTAATCCCATGCGGCATTTTTTCAACAAAATCCCATGCACAAGCCACCTTTAAAGCTTCTTCTACTTCTTCGTCTGAGGCATTTTCCTTTACCATCCGTAAGTTTTCTGCTATAGTTCCAGCAAGAATCGTATTGCCCTGTGGCACATAAGCAAAAAACTGGCGTGTCTCCACATTAAGTAATACTGACCGCCCATTAGATGCTTTGATCAGTGCTTGTCCCATCTGTGGGCGAATTAATCCCAGAATCAAGCGAATCATCGTTGTCTTTCCTTCTCCTGATGGACCAACCAACGCCACAATCTCTCCTGGTGCAGCAAAAAAGTTTGAATCTTTTATAACCTTTTTGTCCTCTGAATAATTAAAGCTCACATTTTCCATGAAAATCTGGAAACCATCCTCTGCCAAAGCTTTTAGCTCGTGACTTGCCTCTATATGAGTTTCCTTAGGTAACTCAACCAATTCACGAATCCGATGCGCAGAAACAGAGCTATTTAAAAATGATGGAATAATCGAGACAACACTATCAAATGCACTGGACAGACTGCTTCTTTGCTGCAAAAAAAGAGTCATCGTTCCATACGTGATATCATGTGTCCATAATCTAAACAGGCAATAGCCAAATGCCGCAAATTGCACACTGGCACCCAAAATAGACAACACAATATTTGTTTTAATAGAAAACAAATTGTAATCCAGATTAACAATTTTAAACTTTTCCTGCCACCAGCGAAGCTTTTTGCTATAATGTGATGCTATACCAAATGATTTAATGGTATCAAAATTATAGAAGGTTTCCACCTCAAATGTCATCATTTTACTGCTCATCTCACGCGCTTTTTTGCTATACTCGCGCTGCCTCTGAATCATAAACTGAGACATAAAAAGCAAAAACGGTGCACTCGCAAGCGCAATGACTGCCATAACCCAGTCATAATGAAGCAATACAAAAAATGTTGCTGCAAAATTATAAATGGCAATCACAATCGTGGGAAGCCAACTAATCGCATTATTACTAACTGTTCCAATATCACCGTTAAATCGGTTTAACACATCTCCATTTGAATAACGGTTGATTGCCATCCATTCTGCATCTACAATTTTATCAAAAATATCGGCCTGAATATCATTGTTAATTTTAATACTTAGTTTCGCTGAAATTCTGCTGATTAAACTAGAAAACATAAGACTAAAAACTGTACTTCCCACCATGATCACCAGCAATATAGCAAGCTTGCTTGTTTGGTAACCAGTAATGATATCAATAAGATATTTTCCAGCCACACTGCTGACTAGTCCGAATGATGTACTTAAAATTCCAAGCAATGTATAAAATACGATTGCCCATTTATAGCGCACACTATAGCTAAATATCCATTTCCAATCATCAATAATCTCTGAAAAAGTGCCATCTTTAAAGCGCCTTATCAAAATTTCAAGTGATTCAAATGACACCCTATGATTTTTCTCTACTTCATCCTGCATCTTCTCCTCCTTTCTGTTATCCATTTTTATTATCTTCTAATACTGCTCATAAAGCGATAGGTATTTATAAGAAATCGCCTAAATGGAATCATTCTGATCCAATAATGCTCAAAAAATTTCCACCAGAAATTCCCTGGCCCAATCCATCGTCCCTTTCGGCAAACACTTGTAATCATTGCAAAAATCTGGGATTCTTCTATCGGTCCTTCTATTTCGCTGCTTTGCTGCGAATCTCCTAATAAATAGAAGCCTTCCTTTCTGACTCGAATAATCCGATGCATAACAAATTTCCCACTTTTTCTCTGAAAAAATACCATATCGCCTTTTCTTAACTTGCGGTCAGGCTTTTTTAATCTAATGGAATCTCTGCCATGCATCAAAAATGGTGACATGCTGTTTCCTGAAATCAGCATGTTCACTTCTCTTCCTTGCTCAGTAAGTTCTCGCAGCATTGAGACATATTCCTGTGTATTGACAAGTTTCATAATTTAACTATCACCACCTGTTCTCCAGATACTCTTCCAGACATGTAACTGCCTGTTCTGAAATATCGCAGGCTAATTCCACTACCGGAATTTCTTTTAGCAGTTCGCTCAAAAGATCCATTGCCTTTTCCTGATATGAGCGATTCCAGTTATTTACCATCAATTGAGCAAATATCTTTTTTGCTGCCTCAAATCCGTGCAGTTGTCGAATCTGATTTTTTTTCGCCTGACAAAGCATAACTATTGCTCTGACAGGCAAAACTTCATTCACACAAATTTCAGAGCTTCCACAAATAGGCCATCCATACGCAGACCATCTATCTTTTTGCTTTTTTAAAAGGGTGCGGTCTCCGTTAATCGTTCTTGTGTTTCTGTACCTTGTCCATAAATCAGCCTGCGTTGTTTTTCCTGTACCAGATGGTGCCGAAAACAATACAGCATGTCCATTTCGTTCTATATAAGCGCTGTGCAGAATGATCCCATCTTGCTCAATCATCAAGCGTTCCAGACAAAATGGCGCCCAGAAAATCGTATCAAGAAAAAGCTGGGACTGTACTTGGCGCAAGAACCAAATTTCACACTGATTCGCACTTGTTTGCAGACTAGCCGCATACTGCCAATCTGCTCCCTTAAAATTCATAATCCGACACTCACCTGTATTTGTCTGAAAAACAGTTAAATCTTCTCTTGTTACGATTGAACTTGTTCTTTTTGCTTTCAACTGCGCTATAAGTTCAGAAAAGTCGTCTACTACCTGAATTTTATAATGGCATGCACATCCATCAACGTCATTTATACGAAACAATTCTAAATTTTCAGGATGCGACATTTTTTCATCTCCATCAATTTGAATGATCGCATCACCAATAAGAAATCTTCCTGTTACCAAGTATGGTCCTCCCTTGAAAATGTTACCATTCCATGCTGCAGCAAGGCATTGACAAAGCCAATGACATCTTGTGTTGCTGTTTTCTCGTCAATTTCATAAGTATCAAGCATGATCTTTACCATTTCCTCAAGACTCTGCACGGTTTCAAGATGTTCCCAGATAAATCTGGCTGTATCGGTCATTGAAAGCATTCCATTAAATTCTTGTGCAGCCGTACCTGTTGGCACCAATATTGTTTCACCTGCAATTTCCCTTAAAATAAATTCTTTTACAATTTTCATGATAACATTCCTCCCTTTGAAATAAAATAATAACAGGGTTATAGAAAAGATCCTCACAAAATGCTATAATATCAGTATCTTTTCAAGGAGGTTTTCTATGAACGATTCAAACGATAAATCTGTATCTTCCACACATTTTTCCATCGACATTGAGCAGCTGCTTGCTGATGGAAAGACAATTAAAATCAAACCACAAGGCTACAGCATGTATCCTCTCTTTGTTCCTGGACGTGATGAAGCCTGCATTGAGCGCACTGACTTTTCTTCTCTTAAACGCGGAGATGTCATTCTTTATCGTCGCGACAAAAGCATTCTTGTTCTTCATCGCATCTGGAAGATCACAGATAATTCCCTTTATATGGTTGGTGACAATCAGACAGAAATCGAAGGACCACTTCGCGCTGATCAAGTTCGTGGCAAGCTGACTGGATTTGTTCGAAATGGCAAATTCGTTGATGTCAAAAATCCAATTTACCGTTTTACATCTTCTTTATGGCTTTTTTTACGTCCCCTCCGTCCTTGTTTTTGGAAACTTATGTCCGTTTTACGCAAATGACACCGTATACTATAGTTATACAGCCAAGCAAAAGAATGCATCTATTTTCTTTTGCTTCTCCTTTCACTCTCTTAATCCGGTATCTGACAAACGTTCATCTACTCTTATGTCAATTAACAGCTTTATTCCAATTGCCAAGCCATAATACAGATGAAGTCTCATTGCAATACAAAATCCTTTTATCATAATTTTCCAAAATCGACTAGACAGCTTCCCTGTATAAAAATTGTGTGTAAGCCGTACAAAAGTTTCATTGACAAGTGGATCGGTCTGATATGCTTTTAGCAACTTCACAACAGCGCGTAATGAATGCCTATTTTGTACATATTCCATTTTTGCATCAAAAAAGCACGCAAAAAATAATAAATAATAGATCAGTCCTTGATATTTCTTTCTTTCATCTGCAGACATATATTTTCTAAAAAAATATCTCAATTTATAGGCGATCGTAAGCCAACATTCTCTTGAATCCTCCCGATAACGAAATGAAACAGACTGATCATTTTTTCTATAAACATATACAGCATCTGGCAAAAATGCATATTTAGGATTATTCAAGTAACACTTCATATTAAAAAGTTTATCTTCTGCATATGAAACTTCTTCAAAATAAAGTTTATTCTGATTTAAAAATTGACTTCTATAAAGCTTTCCCCATGCATAAGAAAGTGTTCCAACTGAGAAAAAGCCTTGAAAACGGAAATCTTCTGAATCTGGATTCTCTTTTGAAAAAGCTTCATGACTGACTGCTTTAAGCTGCTGTCCATTCCACAGTCTCACATAATTTCCAACTACAATATCCGCTTTCGTAAGCTGTATTGTAGTCACAAACCGCTCTAGTACATTGGAATCTGGCAAAAAATCATCAGCATCTACAAATAAGATATACTCACCTCTTGCCATTTTTAATCCACTATTTCTAGCCGCAGATACCCCTTTTTTTCTTTCCTGCACAACGCAAATTCTTCTATCCTTCTTTTCATACATTGTACAAATTTCAAAACTTCCGTCTCTTGACCCATTCTCAACAAGAATCAATTCCCACTTTGCATAACTTTGATTCAGTAAACTTTCTATCATTACTGCCAAATACTCCTGTGCGTTGTATACTGGGACAACAACCGAAATCATATGTCTATATTTTTGAGTTTCCATAACCAGAGTTTCCCTTCTAGCTTTTATAATATAATCTTTTTTTTATTTACAGTTGAAAATATTTGCGTCAAACTTTTAAAACGGCTGCTTTTGTAAAAAAGTGTAACATTAATTCCCATCGGAATAACAACACATATTCCTACTGCTCCTAAAAAAGATAAAAAAGAATGACTATACATCAGTCCGACTGCAAACTTAGACAACCACACCTCAACTACAAACAAAATCGTATATTCCAAAAGATCAAAAACATATCGTTTTGCATCCATCTTTATATACTCGCCAAAAAATACGACAATGCGGTAAATAATCTGAATCAGATATGCGAGACATGTTCCAAGAAGTACACCTACTGTACCGAATGGAATGACCAGCGCAAGTGAAACTACAAGATTCACAACTGCTGTAATAATGGAAAGCGTTCGCTCCCGATTAAACAATCCGCTCACATCCATTACCACCGTAATTGGCTGCCCAATTCCCAGTAACACACATGCTGTAACCGATAAAAATACAGATGCCGGATCCCATAGGAAATCAGCACTCAGCCAGATATCCTCAACAAATGGATCAATCAATACATATAAGCCACATGCAGCCACTGCCACAATTAAGAAAAATAAAAAGGTCATCTGCCTGAGAACGCGGTAATTTTTTTCACTATCTGATTCCACAAACATATTTCCGATTCCCGGCTGAATACTCGATGCCAATGCCCGAATAATATTGCTCACGGAGCGTGTAATCAAACCATAGTTACTAAAAATTCCTACTGTAGTAATATTGATGAATCCTGAGATTATCAGATTATCTGTTCCGTTTAATAGATTCATGCATAGCTTTGATACAAAAACATTTTTCAAATCATTAAACAGTTTTGAAACAAGCTCCTGCTTTGGTTTCTCCTTTTTCATTTTCACAAGAAATGGATACTTACAATCCACATAATGATTTACCCAAAGATTCAGTACAGTATCACCAATAATTCCTGCAGCAAGCGCTGGAAGATACTCTCTTGTAAATGTCGCAAATAAAATAATAGCTGAATAGCCAATAATATTTGTCAATATTGTAACGATACTGACAATATACTCATTTTGATCTGCGATCAAAAGCGATTTTTTATAGGAGAGCGGATAGGAAATAACTGTGCGAAACAGCCATAAAAGATACAGCACACGCACATATCCAATCGAATAGCTTTCATTTTTCATAAATAGATGAACAAAAGGCGTAATCATTAACCCTAGCACAGCTAGAATGACTGCAAACATATAATACGCTTTGCGATATAGATTCATCAAAGCTGCTATTTCTTGTTCATCCTTATTCACAAGCGCACTATATAAATGATAAACAATGGCGGTTGATATGCCAAGCTCAGTCACTGAAAGCATGGCAATCACATTGGAAATGACACCATTCATTCCCACCAACTCAGTTCCCAGATACAGATTCATTGCACGCTGGCTCAAAAAACCAAACAATAAAAGAATCAACTGAGAAAGGAGGCTGAAAAAGCTATTTTTAAAGAGACTTTTTATCTTCATATTTTATAACCCTGCTTTTAACTTTGGCTTTTTAATTCTGCTTTTTTTCGTTTTGTATGATGCAATTCTTCCATCTTAAGCTCCTCCTGCTTAAGCTTATCCATTTTTGCATCAATATCCTCCAATCCCACATTTTCATCCACCTTTAAAACCTTACAGCGGAAAATAACGGCAAGTACAGAGAAAAACATTCGAAGCATGTACCAAATTGGCTTTAAACCAGAATGCATACTTACACCCGCTGTTCTCGGATGCATAACTGCTGGAACTTCTACAATTTTAAATTTTAAAAGCAGCATCTGCATAATCATGTTAGTATCAGGATACTTGTCATCAAAATGATTATACTTGGAATAATACATCACCGCTTTTCGGCTAAGCCCCTGAAGTCCTGTGGTAGGATCCGCAATCTTTCGTCCTGCTGCAATTCGCATCATAAAGCGAAACAAATGAAATGCCAGACGCTTCGCAGCAGAAATCTGGTATTCCCCGCTTCCGACGATTTCGGTTACGGCGCTCTGAACGCCATTCAGGCAGCGGGCAAAGCGGGACAGATTAAAATTGTATCCATTGATAACGGCCATCCTCATCCTTCTGGCGCAATCTATTATAAAGCAGTGGAATATTGCAAACATCATGTTGTCCATCTGCATCCATCTGAATTACGTATTTGTATCCTCTTCGCACCGCATACTTATATCCAAGTTGGATTCCACTTCCATATCCAAGATTAAACACATGAGTAACAAGCGCATGACCTCTCACCTTCACAAGCCAATTTGTGGCATCTACGGATGCATCGTTCATAACAAGAATATCTGCAATGTCTGATATTTCCGGCTTTTCTAGCTGATCCAGCACTTTTCCAATATTGGCTGCTTCATTATAAGCAGGAATAATTATCAGCACTTCTTTTTCTTTCATGTCGTTTATCCCCCTATTTTGTCATCTTAAGTAACAGATCTAATTCATCCTTGTTCTGTGTATTTCTGTTTTGTGCTCGCTTTGCATATTTCTCACGCTTCTTTGGATCTGCTATGAGTTCTTTTATGCTGTCAGCAATTGCTTCTGGCGTTAAACTGCACAAAATACCATCTATACCATTTTCAATTTGCTCTCTGTTTCCATTACAGTCCGATGCTATAACCGGACAGCCAAGAATCTGAGCTTCCTGAATGGCAATACTCTTTCCCTCAAAGCGTGTTGCATGCACATAAATATCTGTCTGCACATAATATGGATACGGATTTTCCACCGCTCCAAGCAGCAAAAAATCCTTTTGCAAACCAAACTGCGCAATCTTTTTTTCCAACATTTCGCGCTCACTGCCTTCGCCCAGCACATACCATCTCGCCTTACAGCCTGAGTCTTTTATAATCTTCATCGCATCAATAGCAATATCATATGCTTTCTGATATGCCAGACGACCGACTGTAAGAAGACGTATTCCATCATACGAATCTGTAAAGCCACCAGCTTCTTTTGCCCTGCTTGTAATTTTCTTATAATCAAGCATATTATGAAATACCGCCACCTTGTTCTGATACTGCGGATAATATTTAATAAAATGTTTTTTTACTTCATCGGATACCATAAAAATACGATCCATATGTCTGTAACAATCTTTATCCATAAGTGGTGTATAGCCTGAGCTTTCGTAATCAATATGTACAAATGCCGCTTTCTGTCTTGCTTTTACATGGTCTGCCACATAATAAGTAGATGCACCCTCAAGGTACGCTACAGCCAAATCAAAAGTCTCATCAAATTGTTCACTTCCATCAGATATAACTCTCCATAAGATTTTATCTGGCATTATTTTTCCATTTTTGTGCATCTGTTTCCACACACGAAGCATATAGGCTGCTTTTTTAAACCACTTACCATTTTGGATAAATTTTCGCAGAACTGTTTTCATCATATCCCGGCGTCCTTCCTCTGTTAAGACAGATTCTGTACTGAAATATGGATTTTTCAGATGCACATATGATGGCAGCGCATCCTTCATTTCTCCCTGTGCCATCATGACATATAAAGATAATTCATATTGGTTCGGATCAATCGCTGAAAAAAGCGAAAGAAGTGCTACTTCTGCGCCTGCCCTGCCAAGCGTATTAATGACAAATAATATTTTTTTCTTTCTCATATGTACACCTCTTTATATATCTCTTGTATTTTCACCAGTTAGTTCTGACAGCTTGTTTAGCATACGCTCATTTTCCTGATTCAAAAGAGATACCTGCATTGCAATTTCCTGCATCTTCATTGATAAGACTGAAATCTGAATACTCAGCTCATATCCACTCCATACAGCCACTGCTCCAACAAGAAACATAGCCACCGCAGTTCCTTCTCCCACCTGATAGCACCATGCCGACAGCACTGGAATCGCTCCAACTAAAATAAGTCCAATACCAATGCCTTCCCATGCTACTGCCAAATTAATAGCAAGCTTTTTTACTGCATGCATATAAAATGACTGCCACATAATTAAAAGTCCTGTTACAACAATTCCAATTCTTAAAAATACTGCTACGCTCATTGTACATTCTCCTCTCTCTGTCTTTACAGCTGCTTTTGTTTTCTATCATATGCTTTGGCAGACGGCTTTTTCCCTTTTCCCCTAGGAATTAAGGTGCCACTGCAAAATATATGCATATCCATGTTTTTCTCTACCCAGCGAAGTCTGAAATATGCCATTGTCCAACCAGCAAACGAACCTGCCACTACTCCCATGCCATACCATATTGCTGACAAATGAGTTGAAATAATACTTCCAACAAAAGTGACAAGGCAGAACACCACTGATGTCAAGACAGCTCCCTTCATATCATTAAAATAGTAAAGAAAAATAATTGCCGAATACATCAGAAACAATATGAAATATCCAATAGCTAATGATGGGTAAATCTTCATCGTTAAACCTGAAATTCCAATTGTTGGCAAAACAACAATACAAATCAAATAAACTACTACTGAAATAATAAACTGAATTCGTGCAAGCGTCATCAGCTCACTCGCTAACTGACGAAACATTCGTTTTTTTGTATTCTGTATATCAGCTCCTCTGCCGCCAATAACAGCCTCTGAATACAATTTATATTTTTCATGAAAATACATCTCTACTCTGGAAATAAAAATAATAGTTGCGGAAATATTTGTAAACATCGCAAGACACGATGCCATATCATATGGCTGATTGCAGACAAAACTGTTTACTACTACCATCTTCATATCCGTTTTCCAGAACACAAAATTATGAATATATAAGCCCAAGATGTAGAGGAAATTTGTGACAACCAGCTGCCAATACTTTTTAAAATATACCAGTACTGGCTTGTAACGGTTGCTATTTTTTCTAAAATACCGTTTAATCAATGCATTCTCAAGCACTGCTGTCAAGAAAAAACCTGCATCCATTGCGGCAAGCATACTTTGTGTAATACCCCAATGTAAAACATAGCGCAGAAATAGTGACAAGAAAAATGCCAACAGCATTCCAGCTCCATAATACTGCGCAATTCGCTGATAATCTTTACAGATTGACAGATAAATCATTGAGTAAAATACCAATACAAGACTAATATAACACCAAAATCCTGCAAACACATAGGCAACACTCACACCACCTACAAAATGTTCCCACAAGCAAAATGGAATACCGATAAGGCAGCTCAATGCAATATTTAAAACCATGCCTATATGATAACATGGCAAAATATCCTGATAACGTTCTTCATAAATGATATCTGACATATATCGTGATAACACTGCATTAAACGGTGATGCTGTAAGTAAAGAAAAAATAAATGTGTAGAGAATCGTACACGAAAACAACTCGCGCTGTGCATACCCTAATGTCGAGAATTTTAAAAAGTATTCCATCAAAACAAGATTGATGATAATCGCAAACATCGGAGCTACTGTAACGAGTGTACTGTAGAAAAAACCGATCATATTGGTTGTCAGCGTATTTTTTTCAAAAATTCTATTCAGCCTTACTCCAATTCCTGCCATTTCTTTTCTCCTTCCTTTTATTCTGCCGGCACCATCACCGGCGGCTCTGACCACTCAACCTTCATGTTATGTGCAAAGTCTCTGTAAATTTCCCAATATGTCTTTTGCATATATTCAACTCGATATTTTGCCATTACGCGGCGATATCCATTCTCTCCCATCTCAAGGCGCATTTCCTTTTTCTGAGCCATCTCAACCATCGCCTGTGCAATCTCCTCGACATTCATGATATGAGTGATGATGCCTGCCGGTCCAAAATCATCATTTTCTCCATAAACTAGTCCATGACAATTTCCAACATCTGTTGCAATCACTGGTTTATGCGCTGCATAGCTTTCAAGAATAGTAAGCGGCTGACCCTCACTGATGCTCGTAAGAATCGTCATATCCATTCGTCCTAGATAATCCTTAATGTTGATTCGCCCGGTAAATTCAACATCATTTGAAAGATCAAGTGCCTCTGCCAAATCAAAACACTCCTTCGCATATTCTTCGTCTTCATCCCACGGACCCATGATCCATAGTTTCAAGCGTGGCTCCTTTGCTTTCGCAAAACCAAATGCCTGAATCATTGTCTTAACATCCTTAATCGGCGTAACACGAAGAACCGCTCCAATATTGATCTTATCTTCATCCTCGGGCAGCTTTCCTGAGATGTTCTGCAGATTTTCTACACGAATTCCATTCGGCGTAACCGCTATTTTTTCTGGTGGACATCCAAGCTCAATCTGTAATTGTCTCGCCTGCTCAAAAAGACTTGTAACAAGACTGCTTTCCTGATAGGCAAGCTTAGACATTTTTCGAAACTGGTCAATCCAAATGTTCTTATAAATTCCATTTACCCATTTTGCCTTGATCAGTTCCTCTTCTCGTTCACGTGTATATATTCCATGCTCCGAGACTAGAAGTCTGCTGCCGTAGATATGCTTTGCCATGCTTCCAAGCACCCCTGCATATCCAGTCGCAACACAGTGATACAAATCAGCCTTTGGCAGTTCCATCTGAAAGGTAATAAAAAGCGGCAAATAAATGGAACGCATAGTCCACAAAAAATCAGAAAAGACAAGCTGACTGTACTTCAAATTATAACAATCTGTTACTGCATGAAGAAAATCCTCACCCATCAATATATCATTGAGCGAAACATCATTTTTTTGAAAAAGATCAAACAATACATTCCATTGAACATCCTGATCCAGTATCAGGCTTCGAAGTGCCCGATACTGTTCTTTTTTCAGTCGCTGCCTGCGCCGATGCTTTTTACTCCAATCCACATCCTGAAGATACAGTTCATAAACTTCGGAAACATTTTCTGGCAACTCATATGCATATTTGCCTCTCAGCGAGCGATTTGCCGCAATCGCCAAAATGACAAACTCTGTATTGGGAAATAAGCGGATCATGCTGTGTATCCAGCTGGATACACCACCGACTACAAACGGATAGCATCCCTCTGCTACAATACATACCCTCATATAACAACTCCTTTCCTAATGCCTGTTTTTCCGTACTAATTAAATTCTTTACTCATAATAGAATAAGGTGTTAGACGGCTTTAATGTGATTAATATGCTTGATTCTTCCATACCAATCAACCAGACATTATCCTCTATTTCTTCATATGTACCGCCAGCTACATCTGATATAACTTCACCATTTGTCCTTAGCACGAACCATGCAGTTTCATCACCTTCAGATGCATGAATCAAAATTTTATTGTTGCTTTCATTTGCTACTTCTTCATAATTTAAAGATAAAAAACGGCGTATTCGACTGTCACTCTGCGATACCGTAGTGCCGGAAAAAACAGAAAATGGCTTCCAGTATGTAATGGTATTTGCCATTAACTTCTCTGACAGCTTCTCCCAACCATCTTCATCTGACTGTGGATATGCCGCTCTGCTTATATCTGCAAGAATGCTAGTATAGCCAAGTGCTGTCTCAACACTTCGTATTCTCAAATTCTGACGGAATGTATGCTCATAGCCATCAATCAACGCATTCTGTTTAGTTACCTGATTATTTATATAACCAATAACATCACTTGTATCGTCAATTCCTTTTACAACTGTACGTATTTGCTGTAAAAATTTACTATCTAAAGCTTCTTGTATCTCTTCATCTGAACTTTCTCCAACGTAAAACGATGCAAATTTGTAATCTGGCAGTGTACTTTCCCAGAATACTTCGTCCTCGCTAAGTTTTTCTGAAACTGATGTGTCTGATACACTGTAAACTGAATATCCCATCTCTCCTTCTTCTTCGTTCACTGCTTCCATGTAATACTGAACGTCATCACTATTTGGTTTCGCTGCATCAGCATAATCAAACTGCATCGTCATCATACTAGAAAGTAAAAAGGAAGTTTTTATATTAATTGAAGAAAATGCCGGCCAAACTACATCGCGAAATAGTCCTCTCATCGTCTGACTATACATCTGACGCAGCACCGCTGTGTTCTCATTCGCCATTCCCGGATAATTTGCTGCAATAAAATTCTGCGCATTGACTACTGGATACACCGTGTAGCTTTGCATCTCACAAAGCATCGCAGTCAGCATGCCAAGTCCAGTTGCATCTGTCATATAATCTCCAATGACAGCAAACACCGATGCTGTTGTAAAATTCTTTCTCCAAATTAGCGGCGGATATTCCTGAACATCTATCTCTGAATCCTCAAGCATTCCCTTCATATAAATTTTTGTTCCGTTTGTCAAATGATACCATGGAAATACAAGATCCATATCTTGATTCTTCTCTTCCTCATCGGTATCAGCTTTATAAATTGCTTCTCCACCAAGCAAAAAACCACTGTACAAGTGAATACCATTTCCTGTCACACTCTCCTGTACAATCTCATCAATTCCCAGTAAGCGCCGCAGCAGCTTATGGCTTTCGATTATTGAAGCATCAGGGAGCTTTCCAAAAATTACACTAATACCATTTTCTACACATGTTTGCAGACTGCGAATCTGTTTTGTATCATCCCAGTTGATAAAATCGGGATCAACTAAAACAAACTGCGGTGTATCCTGTGTCTTTTTGGAAATTGCATTCTCATATGCAGAAATGGATTCATAATAGCTGATCTTTCGCTTCATATAGAGTGCCCAATTTCCAATCATTTCTCCCATCGTATTGCTCTCATTTGATCCAATGCAGACTACACACTTTTTCTTCGCCCATGGGATAAGTCCTGTGCTTTGCTGATCTAATTCATCGCTGTCTGAAGCAACATAAACATTATCTGCTCCAGACAGTTCATTCACATCTACTGCATATTGATTCTCACTATAATCGTTCCAATGATCTTTTGCCATATTTAAAAACTGAAACAAGAAGAAGATAATTGCCATTACAGCTGTAATAGCAGCATAATTTCTGCGTGATACCATTATTTTTCCTCCTGTTCCTGCGGATTGTTATAGCCATAATCAATTGCCAGATTGTAAAGACATTCTACATTCTGATGAAGCTTGTAGCATACAAAATCATCTGTCTCATAATATATTTCCATCTCATTTGGATACAGCTTCTTAAATGCCTGTGCCCAATAATACATATGTGACATGGTTTTCCAACGAGTATCTGATATATAGGCCGATATTCCTCCACCTGTGTTTACTGGTGTATTTGCACCCTCTTCTGAAACTGGCTGCAAATCAATTCCATTTGCACTTCCCGCATAGTTTATTGGCTGTTTTTCAATAAAGAAATATACATATTCAGTTGGAAATGTAATTTCTGAATTTTTCTCCAGATTCATAAGCTGCCTTAAAAATGTAATCATCTCATAATGACGTCCACTATTAACAATCATCTGACGCTCATCATTTGCCGACAAAATAGTCCAATTAAATGGTTTATTTTCCCGTATGATATTCGTAAGACAAATGATTGACTCGTTTGGCTCCAAAGCACCTGTTGTTACTGGTGTTCGTATCAATCCCATAAGTACAGAAATTACCGATGCAGCTACTAGTACCACACCAGATGTTCCGTTCATAACCCAATTTCTTTTGAACCATCCAAATACCAAATAAATGAGTGCATCCACATTCAATGCCCAAACAAGCCCAAGTGAATAGCAAAAGAAAATACACATACGCGATGGCTGCATCAATTCTGGAAGTCCAAGTGCTGTCAATGACTGCATCAAACACATAAAAAGCATGTAAAAAGCAATTGACAAAATCATTCCGCCATAATCTGTTTTTCGAAGCATCATTGCAAGAAGTCCCAATATCAAAAGGCTAAAAATGCCTCCCACTATGATACGTGCTACTGTTTGACTCGATTTTGTACAATACACCCAAATCTCAGTTAAAATAAGTTTGCCTTTCTCCTGCAATTTTGTAAACAAACTCACTCTTTTTAAATTGTTTGTCTGGTCTTGATGCTGCACCGGTGTTTCTGATAGCGATTCTGATTCAACTGATTCCTGTTGTTCGCTATTAGATGCTTCTTCATCTGAAAGTGCCTCTCCATTTTTTAATTTTTCAAGCAATGCCTCATCTACATCTCCGACAACTCGAATTTCATTTCCATTCTTGTCTGTTATGATTGTCTCGCTCTGAGCAGTCTCCTCTTCCTCATCATCCTCGCCACTCATGACACCAAGCGCCCAATACAGGGAACCTTGAAGAGGATGACCCATCGCTACGCCAACCGCCATCGGCACTACTGCAAGCACGATACTAAGCAGTCCTGTTACAATAATTCGCCAGAAATATCGCCACCTGCAGAATCGAGAACAAAATCCAACAGCAATTCCAAGGCAAAGCACACCTGCCGGCATTGTATTATAGAAATGAACAGTTAATGTCAGTGAAAAACTAATTGCAAATCCAACCAAATAGCCTAGTATTTTTTGCTTCTTTTGTTTTTTCAAAGTTTCATTGCATTCCTTGATTTCCTTTTGAAATAATGCATATTCCTGAAAGAACCGAATTGCAAGCACACCTGCCGGAAAAATAAATAGCATTCCATACTCCTGCGGAAGTGTACTTGAATAACGTGCTATAGCATTGTCATTGTAAATATTCAACATCAAATATGCTGCTGTTCCAATATATGGACTAAAGCGCACTCTACAGATCACTCGAAGCGAAAGCAGAAGCACGAGATGAATAAACAGCGTCTGTACAATTGAAAATACTCTAAACAAAATATATGTTTGTATTCCAAATGCCGCATGCAGATAATAAATAATACAATGAAAGCCATGAGGATACACACCATTTGCAAAAATATTATTATTATCCATCTCATTAACCCAAAGATTGTGAACTGGAATGTCAGATGCCTTATATCCATAAACGGTAGCCGTATTTATTCCATAAACATAAAATACACCTGTTATAATCGCTGCTGTGAGTAAAATATCTGGAAGGTAACGCTTTAGCCACTGTTTTATGCCTCTTGAATATTTACGATTAAATTTCTTCCATCCTTTTGAAATAAGTGTTTTTAATCCAATTTCTTTGCGAAGAATATGAATCGTCATTTGAAAAAAATTACTTACCTTCGATATAATATGAAGGCTCTTTCTCTTTTTCCAAATAATAAAAAAAGCAGGAAAAATCGTTCCAATCTGCAATGTGATTGGGTGAGAAATATGCAAAAACTGAAGCAAAAACACCAGATAAATAATATAAAAATTACCGGCAAGGAAATATCCAATTAACCGTTCCGACATTTTATATTCCGCCAGATGCTTATGCAGCATAATTCCTGGCAGAATCAATGTCACTAGCGTATACGCGCTTAGTGCCTGTGCAATCTGCAAGATTGTAAGCATTGTCATAGACATCGCCTTCACCTTCTTTCCTTTAACTAAATACTCGAATCAGCTCTAATGTCTCATTATCAATAATGATATCTGACTTTTTTAGTTGATCCATTACAGTAAAAAAATTTTCTTTGTCGTTGCTCATAAAATATAATTTAAGTCTGCATGTATATGATGCCAACTCTTCTGGATACTGTTGTACCAAACGCTCGCACCAAATGCTGACCTTATCGAACTGTTTTTGCTCAAGCAATCGTAAGCACACAGCTTCGTAACGCTGTGGCAGCAGCCTTGATGCATTTTTCTGGTAGAGAGATTCTGCTGCCTCCTCCATCATCATTACAAATTTTGCCTGCTCAATTTCAGTAAAAACTTTTTGACAGAGAATTCGATTCATATAATCAATCAGCATTTCTTCTGAATCTGTCTGATCTGGCTCTTCTTCCTTCATATCCGTATAAATTTTTTGTACTGTCACACGAAAGTCATTTAACTCATCTCGAAGTACCGATGCTGCATAATGTGACGTCTCAGAATCTTCACTGTTAAGTGCAAGTGAAATAGATTCCAATGAATCCTGAAGATCTCCTCTAATCACATTAAGCATGAGCATTCGCAAATTCTTTTTATCACTTACTGCAAGAGCTTCCTCAATCGGAACAAGATTTCGCTCACGCTCTTCATCTGCCTTCACGTTCGTCTTAACCCTTTCTTTGCTGAAAATTACATCATCTAAGTCCACTTCCTGTCTAAATATTGTCATATAAATCAAATGACTCACTAAAAAGAAAAGTGGACCTACAATCGGACATAATACCATAACAATTACGCGAATCAAATACGTTCTTCTATTATCATGAAGATATTCCTCCTCATTTTTGTCCTGACGCTCTCTCGCTGGAACATAAAACAAAGCTCCCCACAAATAATAGAGAACTGATATGATAAAATTTATAATCCATACAATCACAAACAGATACTCTGCTCTCGTCATCCTCTAACATCCTCCGCATGCACAATTGAGCTTTCAAAGCCTTCCTTCAAAAAACGCTCTATTACGCCCTGTGCTGCTTCATCGTCTGTATTTGGCAGCAACACATAGAGACCATCTGAAAGTACACCAAAATAGTCCGTCTGGCGCAGCTTTTTTTCTAGTTTCTGCGCAATTTCCTTAAAGTTATCTGCTATATGCTGAATTTTCACTAAACAGCACTCAGTCAATCCATTACGTTTTGCGTCAAAGAAAGCTTTTACAAGCTGCTTAAATGCCTCATTTCCTAGGATATCGCTATCTTCTACATAACGTCTCTCTCGAAGTGCATCAAGATAATGACCAGCCCTTACTACCGCGTTCTGAATCAAATAGCCAATAACTGTCAGTCGATTCGCCTCTGCCAAATTCATACGCTCCCACGGAATACCCCAAAGCATCAAAATTGTCTGCATTTTATCTTCCGCATAAACAGCACAAGCCATAAGTGGATAACTATCGTCCATAGTTTTATTAATATACACACGATGTGCAATTAGTTCATCATACATATCTTTCATGTCTGAATAACGAATCGATTTTCCAAGCTTTTTCGCTGTTTGGGATGTAAACGAAAACAGACGCGCATAATCGCGGTTCGCCACTGTATAGATAGCTGCATCATCAGTCTCCATCAGCTTAGAAAGTACCTGTGCAGCATAGAAAAGTACCTCCTCTGGTCCCCTTTGATCAAGCTGAGATGTAATTTCATAAATTTTTCCCAAGCTATCCTTCTGGTTTACAATTTGTCGCTCAAAGGTATGCTTTATTCTGACGTTACTGTCATTTATATCTGACATATCTCCAAGCTGTCCATTTAGATACTGGATCTGATCCTCATCCTGATTTCTAATATTTTTAATCTGATCCTTCATATATCCGACTACCATTCCAACAATAAATAGCTGTGCCATCCATACGTATGTGTTATAATCTAGTAGTACTTCAAATCCAGTTTTGTCGTACATCTGCCTAAAGCAATATCCAGCTGTTGCCAAAAGCGCCGAAAAAATTGCCTGTTGCTGTCCATATATAATAGCAAACAGCAATACGTAAAGCAGATAAAAGTCAAGCTTGCTGAAATATTGACTCGATACTGCTCTATTGTTTAACATGAAGAATGGTATAAAGCAAACCATATTTTCCATATACGGTACTAACATCCAAAATATCTGACGTATACTTCTCCAGAGCCTATTTCCCCATCCTGCTCCGCTGTCTTCCGGATTTAAGAAAGAACTGCTGTGCTTTTTCATATATTCTACAGTCTTTTTTACACCTTCTTCATATGAGACAAATATTTTTCGTCCGAATTCTTTTTCAAATCGTTCACCACTCAAGACAAGTCGATATCCACTTCCCACTGTATCATCAACAACTTCTACTCCATTTCCGCCAGCACTGCTTACCATATGAGCGAGCTGCATTTGGCTGATAATGCTTCCTGAGGAAATGTGATAAATCGAATGTTCTAGTTTAGGCGCAATGACAAGCTGATACAAAAACTGCACTGCATCATTTTGATGAATCATCGAAAACAAATTTCTGCTATTTGCTGACACTTTGTTATTCTTCAGCATTTCCAGCGTCATCTTAAAGCATGGATTATTCTCCTTCTTGCCTTTTTTTGGTGTTCCATAGAGATTATCCATTCTAACGATGATTGACTGCATTCCTCGTGTATTGTAATAGCTCTTGCAAATTTCTTCACCTTGTGCCAATGCAAGTGCTCGGAAATTTGCTGCTGAAACAGGCTCGTCCTCTTTAATATCTTCAATATATGACCTTCCAAAAACTTCCTGAGAGGAAATATAAAGAAAACGGCCCTTTTTTACAGACGAATATGCTGATATCACATTTGTCAAATCTGCTGTAAACTGTACCGATGTTTTTCTTGGATTCTCCCAATCATATCTGGTATCATGTGCACCCATAAAAATAACAATATCTGGATTTGCACTTACAAGAATTTCTCGGATACTGTCACTGTCATATTCAAAGTTATATTTTTCAAATACCTTTTGGTAGGATGTATGACTGTTTTTCGTTCCGGTCAGCAGATATACTCTATGACCGTCCTTATTTAGCTTGTTAATCATTGCATCCATAAAGCGACCCTCGCCGCCTATTAAAAAAGCTATCATCTACTGACTCCTTCTACTCCTTTTCTAACAGACCCATCTGTTTAAATTCTGTCAACACCATATTTACATCATCTTTTACATTCTCCTTTGGTTCATTATATTCCTTACTCACAAGCTCTGCCAATTCATCTGGTGTGTTCACCTCTGGTGCATGCTCATAAATATAAGCTGCAATTTCACTCAATGTAATCACCTGATTTATTTCTTCTGCTGTTTCCTTATAAGGAATAAGTGCATATTCATCCATTACTTTGCGAAGCATAAAATTTCCCTTTTGTTTCATACAGTAATTTTTAACTTGCCTCCTATTTATATTTAAAATTCACATTCATACTTAGTATATTACCTTTTCCATTTTCTCGCAATTCTTCTTTTGTGAACTTTTTTTAATTAAATTTTCCTGTTCACCACTTGCTTCTTTTATGGTATACTCGAATCAACAAGTTAATTTAACATTATTATGTTTTCTAGGAGACTGCCATGAACCATATTGAACAACTTTATCTTCAAATTATTCACAATACTTGTACGCAAACATCTTCAAATATAACTATTTCTCAAGATGTTTCTATCTCATTAATAAATCTGGCTCAGACGCAGTCTTCGCTTCCTTTTCTGCTGCCTTATATAAAAGACAGCAGCCTGCTTACTAACATCAAATATCAAACAAAGCTGATGATGTTAAATTACTACCAGATCGAACAGTTCACACGGCGAATTGCTGATCTCTTTGATGCAAATAATATATCTTATATTCTCCTAAAGGGAATTAGTCTTGCTGCCTTTTATCCAGTTCCTGAATATAGACAACTAGGAGATGTGGATATTTATATCAATGACAAAGAAATGTTTAATCGTGCTAATGCTCTTTTGCTTGCAAATGGCTACACAAAGGATGATGAAATAAGTGATCATCATCAAGGCTATCTCTATAAAGTTCCCCAAACAGGGCGCACTATGATCTTAGAACTCCACTACCGAATTGTTGGACTATATCAATATGCTCCTGTAAATAAAATTGTTGATGATGTTTTTGCTGCAAACACATTTTCTCCAGCCATGCAGACTGTTAACGATCGAAATTATCCTGTTCTTCCTCCAACGGAATATACATTCTACATGATTCACCATATGCTCAAGCACTATCTGTACAGTGGTTTTGGCATACGCCTTCTGTGTGACTTTACATTTTTTTTGGGACACAATTACACAGCGATTGACTTTGCCCAAATTCATACGTGGTGTAAAGAATCAAAAATCTTGCACCTATATGAAATCATTTTGGAAACATGCCGCATCTATCTTGGTCTGCCAGAAACGATTGATTCCAAAATTCATTATAACAAAAATGACTGTAAGGCTTTTATCACACAACTGCTAGAGGATGGAGATGTAAGCCAAAACAATGGTTCAGCACTTGTTGGCAGTGGTTCCTATGAAAAAATAAATTTTCTTACATATTTCAAGGAAGGTCATCTTCAGATGCATGTACGCTTTCCGAAACTTGGTAAATGCCCACTTCTCTGGCCAATCTTATGGCTCATTACACTTGTATGTTTTTTATACAATAACCGAACCATTCGAAACATGAGTCTAGCTCAAACACTTAGAGGCTTTAAAAAAGACAACCAAAAATCAAAACTACTTCGAATATTTGACAACACCGATCACAAATAAACAGACTACCCGCTGTGCTCTTATGCACAACGGGTATAAAATTCAATCTTACATTGCTTTTTTCTCTGCTGTACAAAGTGGTAAATTTCTTTCAATCTGCCCTCTACGGTTATGCTTTGCATTCGAATAATAAAGTTTCTTATCTTCGTACATTTTCTTATCTGCTTCTGCAAGCAACTCTTCCAGGTTCTCGCACATTTCCTTCCATACTACACCATAAGAAATATTAACCTGATGTTCCTTTGCATTTTTCTGCAACTGCGAAACAAAATATTCAAATTCCGCCTGTTTTATTTCCGGATAAAGAACTACAAACTCATCTCCGCCAATGCGATATGTATGCTCTGGAAAGACTGCAACAATTTGCTGCGCAGTTCTTCGAATATAAGAGTCTCCAGCTTCATGTCCCTGCTCATCATTGACTTTTTTCAATTCATTGAGATCCATATAAACCACCCCAACATTCCTAATTAACTGTCCCTTATTCTGGCTATAGTTCTCCAGCACATTCATATAGCGGTTGCGATTATACAGATTTGTAAGTGCATCTCTATAGGATAGGCACTGCAGCTTTTCCTGCTGTGCCTTTGTGTCCAAGCGGTTCATAATGAAGAACTGAATTGAGGAAAGAAACGGAAAATCCCGATAATTTTTTCTTGGGTTATCAACGCCAATAAATCCGATAATTTCTCGATTTCTTATAAGCGGTACAGCGATCAGGCTATTTACATTCTGTGCCTTTAAGCACTCATATGCCCGTTCATCCTCTCTATCCTTCTCTAAATCTAAGTTAGAAATATAAAAACTTCCCTCTCTTTCAAATTTTTTAATCCATGACGCAATAATTTGAATAGGAACTTCATTAAGATTTTCAATCTCCTTTGAAACACCTTTTGCTGCATATTCGTAACTATTATGTACAATCTGCCGTTCTTCATCAATTTCAAAAATGTACGTACGATCACTTTTAAAATATTGATTAATTATTTCTAGCAGATGATTAATTGCTTCATTAACATCTTGATTAGCCGACAATTCTGTAACGCAATGTATCAATGTTGAACTGCGCTCTAGCTCATTTTCCACCTTCGTTTTGTTTTCAAAAAGTTCCCATAATGTATGTAAATTCCATATAAAATATGTTATGAGCAAAATAAGAGCCATGCCTCCCAATGCCCACACATGATTTCTATGCACCTGCATTATTCCCTCATAAATAATGCATACTATCATTGCAGTGATACATAAAATCCAAATAAATTGAATAATTATCTTCCATACTAGCTTCTTATGCATCTGATCAAGCATCTCATTTTCCATATGGTTCACTCCTTTTGTATCCAATACTTTTTCTGGCTTACCTAGAACAATCACACTAAGTTTTGCCTGAAAACTTTGTAATCTTATATAGCTACTATTATTTTACTCTTTTTATTGTAAATTTAAATCATACCAAAGTATGATTCTAGTGCATTTTATTTTCTGCATAAAAAAAGAATCCGATCACTCGGATTCCTTCTCTCATACTTTCTATTTCACTGTACCTTCAAAACT
>OLOR01000974.1_pt1 | contig 28408 bp, 21 predicted proteins | sample 1672521 | NCBI WGS metagenome assembly OLOR01 (sample SAMEA3136695, study PRJEB25190) | human gut metagenome | biome: human gut; feature: human-associated habitat; material: faeces | place: Austria | collected 2013
CCTAATTGTTTTAAGAAAAAAATTGAATCATATCATGCAAGTGTTTTAAAACAAATTTTTATGCACGAATATAAAAATGTTATTGTTGAAGATAGAAGTTGTATAAATGAAGAAACTGGATATGCATTACCAGCAGATATTGTATGTTATGATACAAAAGAGGTTGTTGAAATACAGAGTAGTTATCACGATGTTGAGTACAAAATTAAATTGGATTTGTATAAAAAAAATTATTGGGAAAATCGTGGTTTTAAAGTTCATACACCTGATATTAGAGATTACAAGATTATAGAAATGGTTCAACTATTCTTTCCTTATATCAAAGAAATACCATCGTATATTAATGTTAAATATAACTCATGTCCAAACTATAAAGAACTACAAAAAATATTAGATAGTGGAGTTTCAACAAACGATCTTTCTATGATAACTGGAGTTGATGTAAACTCAATAAGACAGTATATCTATAGAGGAATTTTAAAACTACCAGATGATTATAAAGAAAATATATTAAACCATAAAAAAATTGTTCAGCTTGATAAAAATGGAAATCTTATAAATACATTTGACACAATATCAGAAGCTGACAGAAATGGATATAAATCAGGCACCATCAGAAGAGTTTTAAATGGAAAACAAGAATACTCTTATGGATGTATATGGATGTATAAATCAGATTATAAAATACAACAATGCAATAAGTAGCGATTATTGTTAATAAAAAGATTGAATATAGTTTAGATCGCATCAAGGCGAGCTTCCAGGAATTCTCAACAACAACTTTAAATTCAAATATATTTAAAGCATTTGTTGATGGTGGAAATGCAGCTTTAAACGTAATAACTGCAATCATAGATAAACTTGGCGGATTACAAACCGTCATTGGTGGCATTGCCACTTTCTTTATGCAGAAAAACGGTTCAGGTAAACAAACTATTTGTTTCATATTATCATAGTTTAAAATGCCTATTTCTATAATGTCATATAATAATGCCATATGATTAACGTAGAGAGATCTGGTCAATGATTAGCATATAAATCATATCAGGGAATCGTGATCGTAATGGTCGAAACTAAATGCCGAATATCGGGGGAAGCCGTAAGCCAGAAATGGTACTTAATTGATGCAATAAAAGTGTAAGGTGAAATTCCTTATGTTCATGACGGAATAAGTATTTATACGAAAACGGTAGTCCCGACACGTTACAATAAAAATGAAAGTGTGGTTTCATGTATCGTGCGAGAGGCTGACAAGGCATGACGTAGTACAGGCGTAATTGTACTATTGGTTCAAACATACAGTCCGTGACCACGGGGAAAGCCTGTGGAAGTCGTAGGGGATATGCAAGTAGTCTACTACTACCCTATTGACACAAATCACACAAACTCATTGATGACTTGCAAAAACTTAATGAGTATAAAAAACATAAAACAAATATTATCTCCTATTGGAGAATATAATATAAAGAACTCCGTGAAGATATGGACTCCACGGAGCATAATTGAATTAAAGGAAAAATTAAAAATGAAAAATGACAAAATTCAGAAATTATTTTTTGATTCGAAAGTCGAATCTAAATGACATTATCTTTGCAATTGCTTGAGCTTTCTTATCTGTAAGATTATCGGACTTGGAAATCACAATAACACTTGCAAATTTGAAAGCTTCGTGAATGAAATACATTACGCAAGCTGCAATTATACTAATGTCTAAGTTGTTTACTATTAATTCTAGTAAATTCAACTCTACCCTCCCTTCTGTAAGAATGTTAATTACGAGGGAATAAAATGGGCAGAACACCCTGAATTTTAGACACTCTTTAATTTTTCGAACCGTATCAGTCTTACACTGGTACTCCCTGTTTTTTTGATGGATAGTGTGCGCATACAATGATGGTACAGGTTTGCATCATAACTATCTATCAGAAAATATTATATCATTTTCACTAAAAATGGTAAATACAGAACATTAGTTCATACACATCTGAAAATGTATATACTATATATAGTATACAACTGAATATAGAAAAAGTTACGTAATTTCCATAAAAACTGTTCTACTTCTATGCAAAAATTATTGGTATTATTTTCTTGTAAAGAAGAAGCTTCAATTTACACATACTAAAAATAAAAGGGTGTGTGAATATATGCGTAACAGATTGCAGGAATTAAGATGGGAAAAAGATTGGTCACAAACACAACTTGCTATGAAAAGCAATGTGTCACATTCTACAATAAGTTTGATAGAGAATAATCCTCTTGAAAACCCACATGTTTATACAGCTATCAAACTTGCCCATGCTCTTGATGTGTCTGTTGAAGATATATTCAAACTCTGAGAGTGGAGGAAAGATATGATGAAAAATATAGGTGTAGATGTTATTGGAATTAAAGTAACGAAAAATGCAGAAGGTAAATTTGATCACAAGGTTGTATCAGAAACAAAATTTACAAGTTATGAAGAAGCTGGTAAAAGTATAGATGCTCATAATGTAAAAGGTCTTGTGTTTATTGGTATTCCTACATACAACTAAGTATTATGGATGTGGATTTTTAATCAATTCATCCAGTGTGATATCAAGAGCATTGGAAAGTAAAACAAGTGTGTTCAAATCACAGGTTCTTGTGTTCTTTTCATAATTTGAGATTGTCTGATGCTTAACAAATACTTTTCTGGCAATATCATTTTGTGTCATTCCACGTTTCTTCCTATAATATAAAAGGTTTTCTGAAAAATAATTCATGTATTGCACCCTCCGAGTAAAAAAGATGATGTGTATTATTATAGGAAGAAAATGGAATTGGGTCAAATATAAAATCTGATGCTTTTGTACTTGTTAGCATATATTAGAACATATGTTTTGAATTGTACTTTGTCATATTGTGTCGTATAATAAAAGGAGAAAATAAATGGAGAGAATAAAAATGATTAAAAAAATAAACTGCATTCAAACAAATGCAGTTAATTCTGAATACGAAGCATTATTCTCTGTTATTCATCCTATTTTAACTGGTTTGGTGCATACTATAAAACAAGACATAATAAACCAGATCGGTGGATACGACAAAATAACACTTGAATTATTTACAAGATTATACAGTCCTGGTGATGGAGATTGTGGAATTTGTTTTGAATATGCGGTACATGATGCAATCATATCAAAAGATCCAAATGTTTTGAACAGAATAGATTCTGCACTTTCAAAATTCTGCAACATAAAAGGGAACGATCCATCTTCTATTTTGTTTGGCGTAGAAAAAGAAGCAAATACAATACAGTTTATTGACAGTGTAAAAGAACATCTGACTGATGATTCTATATTGTTAACAGGTAAAAAAGGGAAGCCAATAAAATTAAAAAGACATATAAACGGAGTTGTTTCATCGTTCAGAAAACCAAAAGAGAGAGAAAAACTTCCTAGTAGCATAAATGGTTTATGGAAAGCAGATTTATTTGTTGGAAATACAGATGTAGACAAATGGGTTGGTACAACTGTTAAAATAAATCCAAAGCAATTAGAAGGTGCAAGAGGTTTAAGACTTGGGATAGTTCCTTCTGCTCAAGGGAAATCCGATAAAATTTATCAACATGAAACAAAAAATTTAATTGTATGTCCAGTTCCATATGACGAATCTTTTATGGAGATTTTCTATGAAGGTTGGAATATTGTAAAACAATTTATCAACGCAAATGGGAATATGCCAAAGGAAATCAATTTATGTTCTCCTTTGGATCGTTTGGTTTGTAAAGAATTAGTTTCAAGATCAAAATTTCCAATACTTGATGTTATAGAAGTGATTAAAACGATGAGTCAACCACACTTATTAGATGTGACAACTGAAGATGCAGTAATAGAAAGTAATGTTGTATTAGAATCAAAAGTAAGTAGTATTGTTGCACCGTTATCTATATATTCTAATTAAATTAAAAGACACCTTAATCGGTGTCTTTTGTTAATTTAAAAATCACTTCCACACTCATTACCACTTATATCCACTCTTTGCGGTATGGATCGTCTAGCAATTCATAGAAAGGAGTGATTCACATTGATCACAAAAAATAATAATATGAAGCTTGATAATTCTTTTGATTCAACAGAGATCACTCCTTATAAATTTAACAATACAATAAACTATGATGATTTATCGTGCCTTATTGATTGTATAGACGATACAATATTACTTTCGGATGTTGAAATGCATAGCATTTTTGAACTCGAAAATATTGATTGGAATGAAGTTAATCAAAAGATATTAATCACTGACTTCAACAAAATTTAAATTACGTAACTTAAAGCTAAGAAGTTGAAGATGTTCTTTAGCAACTTTGTATGTTGTCATTTCTTTTAAATCATCATAAAGTTCGGAAAAACTTGGAAATATTCGTGTTATATTATCTGGAATATAATCTTCTACATTGAAGTGTTCAATATGTTGTTCACACAAATATAATTCGGAACAATATGTAAAAATATCTTTAAGAAATACTGTTTCTTTGTTTTTAATATTTTCATAATATGATTTTGGTTTTTCTGGATTAGAAAATTCTTTATGAATATTTTCAAGTTTATAAGTTGATTCTATGTATGTATTTATTATTCTTCCATCAATCAATGATTTTAATGTTGCATGGTACTCACTCCAACATTTAAACGTTTGATTAAAATTAGTGTCTTTAACAGCTAAATCCCATTGTCCATTATAAAAATCTTTCACAAAAGAATTCCAATCTATCATGTGTGTTAATTCATGAGTAACCGTAATTAATGGATAAACTATAAGTTTGTATAGTCTTTCAAAATCTATTAAAATAATATTTTCTGATGATGGAATGAAACATCCATTGATTTTTTCGTTGTTATTGATATTTTAGATATATTTTTTCTGATCATTTAATATATCATCCGTAAATAATATATTTGCCTCTTTTACAATGTCGATTCCTTGTGCAACATAATAGTTAATACATGCTTTAGCAAGTAAATTAGCGTTTTCGTTATCTATAATTATTGACATTTGTTTTCTCCAATCTTATTTGTATTTTTTAAAAGGAGAAGGTGTAATTGAAGCAGTGGTATTCATATTATTCTACATGACAAACAACAGACGAATCTCCTTTGTTATGATATACTTAAATTGTAACATATAACAAAGGAGATTCAATTATGAACTTATGTTTTGGTGAATTTTACCACAAATAACCACAATTTTCACATTTCCATGTTTTATTAGCCTTTCGAGAGAAAATGCCGAAACCAATAATAGATGCTGTTCTCTCTCCTACTTTTATCTTGCGAATGTTAGTAGATCCACAGGTAGGACATTTTGGTTGGTTTGATGGCTGTGGCGTACTTGTTTGAGCATTTGCCCTGAACTGTGACATTTTAAGTTCATATTCTATGATGTCTTTTTCTTTGAGTTCACGCATGGCTTTGAGGAAATTAGGGTTATAGTTTGACATTTCTCCTATTTCATGTAGTTCGTCTTCTGTTATGTTTGTCTCTACTAATGTATCTTTATCACAAATTTGACATGTTTTACCAATTTTATCTTGAAAAAAATAAACTTGATATCCAGCATAAAATTCTTCTGGATCTTCTATTGATTTTTTTCGTTTTGCACATTCTTGACAATATTTAATATTCATAAATTCCCCTCCATTTTCCAATAATATATTATTGCAAGTAATATAATTATATCAATAAAAAAAACGATTGTAAACTATGATAAAGAAAATGGGTTCTCTTCTATTTTTAGTCCTGCAAAAAAACCTCAAAACGTGCAAATATCAGATAATGATTCTAGTTTTTTGAAGAAATTAAATGGAAGAATTTCGGCAGAAAAACAGCTATCAAAAGTTGATTGGGATGGATATATAAAGAAACATAAAGAAGCAAGTGCTTCTATGAAAGAGTTTTTAGCAGATGGTTCATATGGTGTTAAAAGTTTAAAGAATTATCAATCTTACCTTAATTCGTCAGCAGAGTCTACGTCAAAGTTTTCTACGGCAACATCCAAACTCACATCTGGTCTTAAAAATATAGCAGGAGCAGTTGGCTCATCATTATTAAACTTTGGTGCGTCTATGGCTGTTATGGCTGCAATTACACTTGCTGCAAAAGGTATTGATTATCTTATCCATTACCAAGACAAGATGATTGAAAAAGGCGAGAAAGCAAAAGAAACTATCTCTAATACATTTGACGAATTTTCATCTAAGAAAACTGCTGTTAATGATTTAGGTAAACAGTTTGCAGATAGTGAAAAAGATATCACAAGTACTGGTGATGCAATTGATTCGATCGGCAAGAAATATACTGAATTCAAGAAAGGTATTGATAGAAATTCAAATAAGAATATTGGATTGTCCGACAGTGATTATCAATCATATTTAGATTTGTCAAATCAACTTGCAGAACAATTCCCTACTCTTGTATCTGGATATGATGCACAAGGAAATGCAATGCTTAATCTTGGTTCTAATGCTGAGATTGCAACAGCAAAAATAAAAGAACTTTATAACGCTCAGATGTTGTCTGCCAATGTTAAGATTGGCGAGCAACTTGATGACAATTATAAAGGCGTTGTTACACAGATTAAACAATACCAAGGCGAAATTGGTGAATGGAAAACAAAGGTAGAAAAGAATAAGATAGCACAGAAAGATGTTCTTCCGAGTTTGGATACCATTTCTTCTGGGGAAATAAAATTTGATGCGGCTGCTTTTGGAAAAAATGTAGGTAAAGTACAGAATGAAATAAATACCATTCTTATGAAAAACGGCATTACAGTTGATGAAAATAGCCAGGTTTCCGATGATGGTACTGTAAGGATTTCTGCCCCTAAGTTATCTGAAGGTGTATCAAATGAAATAAATAAAGTTTTCCAAAAGTACGGTCAAGATGCAGCGAATAGCCTAGCAATTGACAATACGAAGCTCGAAAAGCAAATTCATGCGAATGAACTTCTTATTAAGGATCAATTGAAATCAATGACTGATTCTATTGGTCAATATATGCAGACTTCAGAAGTATTTACTGGATTGAATTCAAAGCTACAAGATGCTTTTATTACGAATTTACCTAATCTCGATATAAATACTATTTCTGAAGATTACGGTGGCGATGTACAGAAATTTTTATATAATGAATTTCTAACACCTATGGAGAATCTTGCGCCTGAATCTCAGCAGAAATTAGCTGACTTATTGTCTCTTGATCCTAAGAATTTAAATATACAAGAATATCAGAATTTAATTGATAAGACATTAAAGGCTGTATTTTTGGATAAGACAGAAAGAAGTAATTTCAAAAAAGCATTAGGATTAGATACTGTTGTTGACGATGCAAAAGAAAATCTTAATAAGCTTAAGAAGCAAGTTAACGGATTCAATACTGATCTTCTGAATACTTTGTCGATTGATGAGATCAAACAAGGTCTTGACATTACAGCAAATGATAAATTCTCTGGAACATTTGAGGAATTTGTGGCAAAAATCAAAGAAGCTAAAGCTTTAGCGGAAACAGCAATTGATATCAAAGCAAATCCGAAATTTGATGCCATTGCAAAGGCAGATGAGACAGCAAATGCTGGTGATGATTATGTAAAATCCATTCAGTATGCAAAAGACGCAAAAGAAATGTATGATAAGGGTCTTATAGGTACAGATGACTTTAAGACTCGTGCAGCATACTTCTCTCCTACTGGTGCAGATGATGATGTGAATTTTGCTGAGAACTATCCGAAAATCAGCAGATATATGACAGAAGATGCAACTGGTGTACAAAACTTCTTAAACGATTTGAAGTCGAAAGGTCTTGCAACATTTGAGACACTTAGCGATGGAACTAAGAAATGGTCTTATAATATAAAAGACCTGGAAGAATCTGCCACAAGCATGGGTATGGGCTTTGAATGGTTCATGGATATGTTTGGGCGTTTGGAAGATTATGGATTCCACAATAACTTTGTTGGTTCTGTCGAAGAAGGTACTGAAAGGATTACAGACCTGTCAACTCAACTTGTGGATGCACAGGCTGAACTCGAACGCTTAAAGGCAACTGGAGCAGATTCTACTGCCATCTCACAGCAAGAAGAAAAAGTTGCACAGTTAAAATCTGATATAGAGCAAACAACCCAAGCTACAAAACAACTTCAAGAACATGCTGTAGAGCAATATGCAAAACAAATCGAATCAGCAAAAACTCAGATTAGTTCGTTAAATGAGCAGAGAAAATCAATACAAGATAGTGACTATGGCGGAAACGGTGCTGCTATAAGAAAGCTTCTTGGAGATAAAATAAAAGAACTTGCAGACTCTAATGGTATAGAATTGGATGCAAATCTTAATATTGTAAACGAAGATGAAACCATAAAAGCACTTGAAGGTCAAAAGATAACTGTTCCAATCGAGTACGAACAAGTAGATTACAAAAACATTGACAAAATAAAAGAAAAAGCTTCAAAGGCTTTAGAAGACGGTAAATTTGTAACTAAAAATGCAATATTAAGTATTGATCTAGATAGCACAAGTACGGAAAATATCGATAAACAATTATCGTCATTGAGTGATGCTCTTTCATACATTCGTAAAAATAATGACGGAGTATTAAATATTGATTCTTCTGAAGTTCAGAATGCTTTAAATATTTTAAATGCACTCTATGCTCAAAAGAGAAAACTTGCAGATGAAAAATTTGATAGCATGGATTTATCCGGAATGGATAAGTCATTATCTTCTGCTATTGAAAAACTACATGAGTTCCAACAGCTAAAAATAGAACTTGACAGACAGAAGAATCTTCAAAGTGTCGGAGTTCAAATTGACACATCTTCAACGCAAGATGCATACGACAAGATTGTAAAACAGTTACAGAATCTTGATCCTGAAATTCAAGCCAAACTTGGAATTGATACAAGTAGTGAAGAATCTATCATGCAATGGATTGAGAGTTTTAATCCTCAAATCACAGCTCAGTTAAACATTGATAAAACAAAAGCAGAAAACGAACTTAGAGGTATCGCATATAGCGATGAAAATGAAATCATCATGAAAGTAAACGCCGATACTTCTCAGATTGAAAATGCTATTAGTTCTTTACAAAATGGTCAATCTGCAACGTTCAATGCTTCTGTTACTGATAGTAAAGGAAACTCTCATGACTCCACACTGGTAACTGGGACAAAGGACGAAAAAGGTGTAATCCACTACTATGCTGAATTTGAAGATGAAGGTAAAGTAGAATTAGAGAAAAACCAAGACGGAAAACTTGTTTATAAAGCAGACGTTAAAGACGTTGAAGATAAAGTAAGTGATTTGAAATCTGAAAACCCAAAGGTTAAAGTCGAACTTACACCAGAAGAACAAAAGGTTCAAGATGCGTTAAAATCTTTGTTAAACGACCAAACAAAAACAACGTTTTCTGTCGATGCCGATTTTTCAAAGGTAAAAGATGATATAAATGCACTTGAAGTTGGGCATTCGGTTGTGTTTACAGCAAATGTAGATGGTGTTGATCAAGCTGTAGCAGCAGTTAAATATCAAGATGGTTCAATTGGATACATTGCAAATGTTGATGGCGTATATTATCAATTAAGTGCAGTACAAAATGCAGATGGAACTGTCAGCTATACAATTGGCAATTATCCAACAGAAGTTCCAAACGCAAATCAAACAATTGATAGAACTCCAAACAATTCACAAGTATCAAAATCACCTTCTTCCGTAGGGCAGACAGTTAATAGAACACCAAATAATTCTGGAATATTACAAGCACCAACAATTGCACAAAAAGTTATTAGATTTTTTACTGGTGGAGACAAACTTCTTGGAACTGCTCACGCAAGCGGAACTTTAAGTAATTCTTCTAATTTAAAAGACAGTTGGAAAACTAAAAAAGATGAAGTTGCTCTTACTGGTGAGGTTGGCGAGGAACTTGTAGTTTCTGGAAATCGTTGGTTTACAACAGGCTCTAATGGTGCAGAATTTGCTAATATACCAGCAGGATCAGTTGTATTCAATTCAAAGCAGACGAAAGAGTTATTTAGTCAAGGATTTACAAAGTCTCGTGGAAAAGGGAATCCTTCGCTACCTGGACTTCCTGCGTTTTTAGAAGGAAGTGCTTTTGCCGGAGGTTCTGGTAGTGGCGGATTTAGAGGCGGAGCTTCAAAATCCTCTTCCTCAAAAAAGAAATCCTCCAAATCATCATCCAATTCCTCAAGTTCTTCCTCAAAATCTAACTCTTCATCCGATTCTTCAGCTTCAAAAGAAACCGAGAACTTAGTCGATTTTATCAAAATCCTCTATGATCGTGTGTCAAGACTTTCTGATCTTGCAGAAAAAGCAATCGACAGAGCTGTTGGATTGGTTAATAAACAGACGAAAGCTACTGATGCTATAGACAAAGTACGTACAGAATTATCTACAGCTCAACATGCAGCAAATAAATATCTTGAGTATGCAAATGGTGTTGGTCTTTCTGAAGATTATAAACGAAAAATCAGAGAAGGAAATCTTTCAATTGAAAATATTACAGATGAAGATTTGAAAGATAAAGTTTCAAAATACCAGTCATATTATGAAGATTATCTCTCATATTCTGACAAGGCATTAGACCTTCAGGATAAACTCACTGACCTTGCAGAGAAACGTCTTTCTATTATTGAAGATGAATATGATGCAATTGAGGATATCCAGAAGTCACTTCAAGATAAATTAGAAGCAGACAGAGATTTGCTTGAAAATCTTGGAACAGCTATCGACAACAGTTTAAATACAAACAGTATCAAAGATGCTATTAATTCTCAAGCAGAGGTATACAATGATTTAACTAAGAAGCTTGCAGAGTACCAAACAGAAGTTCAATCACAGCTTAATTCTGGATTAATGAATAAAGGTTCAGAACAGTGGTATAATGCTCAGAAAAATATAAACGATTTTACAGCTAATATTGCAAAAGCATCATCTGAACTCATTGAACTCCAAGACAAACTTCGTCAAATCAGTTATGACACTCTTCAAAATATCATCGAAGGATTTTCACGCTCTACGGATAAAATTGGTTCATATATTGAATTACTCGAAGCCAAGAATGAAAGAGTTCCAGAGAAGGAATATCAGAAACAGTTAGATAATAACAATGCTGCAATTAAGACTCAGTACGATTTGAGAAATAAATATCTTGCAGAACAGGCATATTATGATGTCAACTCTAAGAGATATCAAGAATTAGCTGAGAAAATTAATGATGCAGATGTTAATATTTTAAAACTTCAGAAAGACAATGAAGATCTCAAAGATTCAATCTATTCACTTAGAATTAAGAATCTTGAGGACGCAATCAAAGGATATGCAGACCTTGAGGATGAATTATCTAATTTTAGAGATTTGTTGAATGATGATGCATTCTTTGACAAGCAAGGCGGAATTACCGATGAAGGACTTGCACAGATTACTCTTCTATCTCAAAGTCTTGGAAATGCAAAACAGAAAATTGCAGATTACACAACTGGACTTCAGAAGATAAAAGAACTGTATGCAAATGGTGTAATCTCATTAGACGAGTATAATGAGAAAACCAAAGAGTACCGTGATGGTATTCAAGATACCACAAAAGATGTCAAATCATATCAGGATTCACTGACTGATTTGTACATGAAAGCAATGCAGACTGAGGTTGATTATCTTGATAAGATCGTTGATAAGAGAAAGAAAGCTTTATCTCAACAAAAAGAAGCGTATGAATTTTCAAAGAAAGTCAATTCTCAAAATAAAGATATCAATAGTCTAAAGGCACAAATTCAAGCTTTAGAAGGGGTAAAATTATTGCCCTATTTGTTTAATTGCTGGAAAATCCTTAGAGCTATATATACTACAACGTATGTTTGAAACAAAGCAAAGCGTGAATGTTAAAAAATATATAGATTGGACAACCAGCAGCGAAATCTCAAATAGAGAAACGTTCAACGACTAGGTGGGATGAGTGTACCACCGTAGGATCGCAAGCAATTGGCGGTTCGAAAAATGCAAACTATTTATTAATTACATATTCAAATTTTAATCACGTTTTTTACTAGACGTGATTTTTTATTGTAAAAAAACAAAGAGAGAATAAAAAGATTGGAGGTGAAATATGTTAGTACCAAATCAAAAAGTTAAAACAACTTGGACTCATGCTAATCGAAAATATTATGAGACATTAGGATATTATTTTACCGAATATTACGATGAAATATATGTAAAACCTGATGATTTGCCAATCACTTCAAAAGTAAAAGTAAACGTTACATGTGATGGAGACAATTGTTATGAATTATTTTGTATTCCGTATTTTAATTATACAAAATCAATTGAAAAATATAATAAATATTTATGTAAGACATGTGCTACAAGGTATGGGATTAATCTTAAAAGAATTTCTAATATACCAAATAGATATGAAAAATTTATTAGTTGGTGTGAAAAATACGAATATAGTCCAATTTCTAAAAAAAATGAATGTCAAAGTAACAAATCGATTTTATATTATAGATGTGATAATCACGGGACACAAAGTATTCATTATAAAAATATACACATGGATAGAAAAAGTAGATGTTGTACCTCTTCCGAAAGATTAAAATTCTCTGAATCGAAAATATTAGAAACTATCGAGGAAAACGGAAGCAAATTATTAAACCCAGAAGATTATATTGATACAAGAACGAAAAATCTTAAAATCATATGCCCCTCTTGTAATGACTTATATCTAACGAACTTTACTTTATATAGAATGTCTACTGGATTTTGCCCGAATTGTGGTTTTGAAATTGGTCAAAAATCGAAAGAACTTTCGCTTACAAAAATAAAATATAATAAGTATTCTGAAAAATGTGAAAAAATGAATTATAAAGAAACATTGACCGAAGAGGATTTTTCAAATATATCTTCATCTGATAATATCTCATTTATATGTCCGTCACATGGATACATAGAACAATCTTATAATCATTTTATAAATAATGATTCTACTATATGTTATAAATGTGCAAAAGAATCAACAGCCAATATTCTTAGGTTGGATAAGTATAGTGTTTCTAATATTATTTCCTCAAAAAACAATAATGTTTTATTAAACCCAGATGAATACATTAAAAATGATAAAAGAAATTTAGAAGTGTTATGCGGAACTTGTAATAAAACATTTTTAACAAGTCTTGTAATTTACAACAATAACATTGATGGAAAATGTCCAGATTGTAGTGAACGTAGTTATGGAGAGTATGTTGTTGCGTTGATATTAGATAAATATAATGTTAATTACACAAGACAAGAATCTTTCAATGGAGATTGTCACGACAAAAAACCAATGCCATTTGATTTTTATTTACCTGATTATAACTTATGTATAGAGTATGAGGGACAAGGGCATTACGAACCGTGTTTTGGGGAAGGATCTTTTAAAAATACAATTCTACATGATTCAATGAAAAATTGGTATTGCAAGTGGAATAATATTAATCTTTTACGTATTCCATATTGGGATTTTAACAACATTGAATCAATTCTTATAGAAAAATTAAATTTAACATATTTTAAGTCGCAAACGAAACATATAAAAATAAAATACATTTCAAGAAAAGTAATTAATAAATAGAAGATATAGTCTCATCTCACATGAAAGTGTGAGGAGTATTTAATATACTCTCGTCCATGTAGCGAATGGATGAAAAGATAAATGAAATAATTTAAGTGCGCAAAGTCAGCGAAAGAAATTAGAGGCTGAATTAAAAGAAAAAGAAGATGAACTTGCAGATACAAAACGTGACCATGAGTATGATATGCGTTCTCAAGGCTATGATGCAATGAGTGATGAGCTAAAGCAACTTATCGAGGACACAACGTATGACTTAAATCATAGTGCAGATAAGAGACTTGAAGTTATCAACACAATGCTAGACAAAGAAGTTGGGTCGTATATACAGGCATTCAATAAGATTAATTCTGTAATTTCTAATACTGGATTTGTTGGAAGTACAGATTTTAACAATGCACAATCTCAGATGTCATCACAGTCTGGTGCATCTACCACCAAGAACAATGCAACACAATCTCAATCATCATCTAATAACAAGCCATCTTCTGCTGCTTCTGGCACAAATACAAGTGGTATTAAAGATAATTCTTATGAGAATAATAAGATCACACAGGAAATTCTTAAAGAGCAAGATACTTCACACAGAAAAGTTGCTGAACTTACTGTAGATAAGACTTCTGTTAGTCTCGAAGAGGGAAAATCTATTGGTATTAAAACATCTGTACGTCCAAATGATGCTGCCAATAAAACCTTATCATGGACTTCCAGTAATACTTCAATTGCAACTGCTTCTAATGGAACGATTAAAGCAATCAAACCTGGTTCTTGTACTATTACTGTTGCTACAACAGATGGTGGTGGAATCTCTAAAACAATTGGAGTAACTGTAACAAAGAAGCCAGAACCTCCAAAGCCAGCGAAGAAACCTACAGCTTCTGCTTCCAATGGTAAAGACGGAATCTTAAGAGTTGGAGATACTGCTACATTCAGTGGTAGATATTATTATGACTCTTGGGGTAAGCGTCCTGCCGGAAGTAAATATTCTGGTGTTCAAAATGGTGTAAAGGTAGATAGCTATTCATCATCTGATCTTGGCGGAAATGCAAAACGTACAGGAAATTATAAAGTTCATATTGGTGGCGCAGATGGTGTTTACAAAGACCTTGGATGGGTAAGACCTGACCAGTTAAGTGGCTACAAGAACGGTATTGAACGTGTACCTTACGACCAAGTTGCAGAGATTAACGAAGGTAATAAGGATGAAACAATCATTACTCCAAAGGGACATACTCTGACACTTCTTACAAGGAACAGTTCTGTTCTTAAGAATGAAGCACAGAAAACTCTTTGGGACATTGCTAATAATCCACAATTATTTGCAGAAAAAATCATGAACAGTGGCTTTGCTTCTGCTCATGTTGGAAGTTTTGCAGATAGTATCAAGAGTATTAAAATGCCCACCGTGGAGAACAATAATCAGCAGAATGTTACTGTTGAAAATCATTACGACAGTCTTCTTACTGTCAATGGTAATGTGGATAAAGAAGCATTGCCGAAACTACAGGAAATTATCAAACAATCTTATGAATATACGAGAAAAGAAATGGTAAAAGATTTTGAAAAGCTTGGTCATAAGATTAAGAGATAGATTTATGGCATCGCTAGGTAAAACTAGCGGTGCTGTTTTTATATACAACTGAGAAGAGGTGAAATAATGGCAAAACAATTTATAGATTTTTCTTTTCTTGAGAAAAGATTATCTTCTCTTCCATCCAAATACATTTCTGTAGATTTTGATACAGATGACACGATAGCTCTTGGAATGGAAAGAGAAATGGAAACAGGAGAAACAAACAAATATAGACTTGAACCAAATTATTTTAATGACAAATGGTCTGGCGGTCTTGAGTTTGATTTAGATATTATAAAAAATCCATGTGAATATAATGGACAAGAAAATTTGGAGATCACAAAAAATGAGATAAGAGAAATCACAAGATGGTTAACCTCTTCTCATTATCCTGAGTGGATACAATTCGAGTATGAATCATCAGATGATGAAGTTACCAATTATTATGGTTGGTTCTCAAATATAGAAAATTTTGTCGTAGCAGGAATTGTCTATGGACTAAAATTACACTTTAAATGTACAACGCCTTTTGCGTATACAGATGTTAAAACATTTAAACAGTCTGTTGCAAACACATATAAAAATTTTTTGATTAATAATGATTCTGATTGTCTTAATGAATATATATATCCTCAAATAACAATCAAACCAAATAGTAATAACCAAATGTTTTTCTGCAATTTAAGTGATGTAACTCTATTAGAATCTGGAACATTAACAAAATCAAGCTCAACATATTTCGAATCTTTAATAGATACATTGGAAAAATATGCAAAATCAAAAGGATATACTGTTCGTTATACTGGAATTGGTGCAAAGGAAATAGAATCGCTGTGTAACGACACTGCTGTTCAATTTTACTTAGTAGATAAGTATGCAAATGAAATGAAATGTACAGCGTTCTATATAAATGATTCAACAAAACAATATAAAATTTTAACAGGCGGATTTTTCTATCTAACATTATATAGGAGTCTTAACATTTATATAGACACAAAAAGACTAATAATAAACGATGAACTTGGTCGTATGGTAACTTATGACAAACTTGGAATTAATGACGTTGACCAAATGTATTGGTTTAGATTGATCCCTGGGAATAACACAATTCAAATTTATGGAGATTGTACATTTGAAGTAAAATTTAGAGAAGAAAGAAAGGTTGGTGAATAAACATGCATCAGCCTTATAATATTTTTAAAATTCCAGAACAAACAAAATTTTATCTTGCTAGTCCAAACCATAAGATACTTTGCGCTTTTAATGGAATAGACGAAAGTTCTTGTAGTCTAAAAAGATTACTAAACGACACATACGAGCTAAATTTCGATGTGAACAGATATATATTGTATGAAGACAATGGAATATCAAAACTCGTAGAATCTAATGTTTATATTCTTTTGGATAACTTAATGCGTATTTATGTAGAAAATGTTGGATGGTTTGTAATGTCCTCTCCGTCTGTCCATAATGACGGAACGAAAGAATATAAATCAATAACGGCATATTCAATCAATAAAGAATTTATTCAGCATGACTTGAAAAATTTTAAAATAAATCAAGGAACTACAGATTCTTATGAGATGTTAGCAGACGGAAATGTTGAAACAGTTGATGATGTTGAATTCGCAAAAGAACAAATTAAATTTTATAATTCCAAAAATCCACAATTAAGTTTACTTGATCTAGCGTTAAAAGCAGGTGGGATGTATGGTTGGACGGTAAAAGAAATAGATTCAGTTCCTAAAGTATATAAATACTATGATGATGATTTAAAAGAACAGAAAAAGACAGTTTTGTTATCTGATGAGATAGGAACTTTTGATATCGAAAGTCAAGATTTATTTTCTTTCTTTACTCAAGATATGGCAAAGTATTTTGAATGTGTATTTATTTTCGATTACCGATTGATGACTGTAAGTGCATATAGACCTGAAAACCTTGGTAAAAATACAAACATTAACATTCATCTCCGCAATTTACAAAAAACGAATGATATAGATGTTGATGACTCTAATATTTTCACAAGATATTATGTTCAAGGTGATAATTCGCTTGGAATTGAATATGTAAACTTTGGTCATAATTATTTAGAAGACATATCTCATTTCTTAAATGAAAAGTATCTTTCATCAGAACTCATTTTCAAATATAAATTATGGCAAACTGATGTCGAATTAAAAAGACCTATTTACATAGAAAACACACGTAATTATAACAAGCAACTTTCTATTATTTCAGAGCTTTATGACCGTGTACCATTAGATGACTGCTCTACTAATTGGAGTACTTTTTCAGATGATGAACTTCGTGAGGCTCAAGCTAATTACAAAGCACAGTTGAAAGGTTATGAACAATTCTATGTTGATGAAAAAGGAAATTTTGACGAAGAAGCATTGAAGAATTCTGTGGACGCAGACACTTATTATCAGATTAAAGATGTAATTCTTCCATCAATTGAAATTGAATTTAGCAATAGAAATCTGCCAACAGATGATAATAAAGCAGAATATGTTGATACGTATAAAACAAATTGGAAATTGTATGGTTTAGACGAGCTTAAAAATAAACTGGCAGACTATAAAACAGTTATTGAGATATGTGAAAAAAATGGATATAACGTACCATATACAGATGAATCTTCTCATACGAAAGAAACTCATGAAAAAATGTATGAAAAATATATTGATGCAAAAAATCAATTAGATGAGTCATATATCGGTAGTTGTCAGGAAGCGTATACCAAAAGACAAAAAGAGATAGATGCTGCAACAAAAGTTAGGGATGAGTATGATAAATCTCGTAAAAGTGCAGCAAAAGAAATTGATAAAGAATGTTGGATTCATTCACAAAATGGAAAAACATATTCATTTACTAACGAAGATTTAAGAGATTTGTCACAATTGTATTATGATGGTGATTATGAAAATACAAACATGTTTTTAACAAGTTCTGACGATCAAGTATCTGCAATAAACGAGCAGTTAAAACTATTACAATCTGCTCAAGATGATTTATACATAGCATCACACCCACAGTATACATACACAACAACTTTAGATAATTTTATATCATTATACGATTATAAAAATTATACAGATAATCTAAATCTTGGAGATTATGTGTATTTAGGAGTTCGTGATGATTATGCCGTAAAACTTAGAATTGTTTCTATTGAATATAATCCACTTGTTATGGGTGGAGATATTACAATTGAATTTTCAAATATGATTCAGTCTAAATCGTCACGTACTGATTGGTCATATCTATTGGATCAAGCTTCTAGTTCTGGAAAAAATTCATCTCAAGGGTCTTCAAATAATTTTCTTAACAATGAGGGGATTACTCTTACTGCTGGTTTAATTCAAAAACTTTTATCTAGCGGAGCATTTTCAAATAAAGTATCACAAATTGTAAATAACGAATTCGCAGGAATCATTGCTGGAGGCAGTGGTTCTATTTCGATTAACGAATTAAATGCAAAGATGATAAAAGTGACTGACATTATTGGTGAAAATGGATTCTTTGAATATTTACAAGCAAAACTTATCTCAGCAGATAAAATTGTTGCAGATAGCGGAGATTTTAAAACTTTGTCTGCTTTGGTTGCAGCAATTGATAATTTGTTGGCTGGTAATATCAGTGCAGAAATTGCTCATGTAATTAAGCTTACAGCAAAAAATGTGCAAATCGACGAAGCTGTAATACGAGATCTTATTGCGGCAAATATCACAGTGTCAATGTTAAAAGCAAGTGATATTAGCACAGATAAATTCCATATTGTCTCTGAAGATGGCGGTGTTGAAATTATTGGAAACACAATGCAGTTTAAAGATTCTAATGATGTTGTAAGAATTCAGATTGGCAGGGATGCTACGGATAATTTTACATTCTGTCTTTATGATGAAACTGGACAAGGAGTACTGATTGACTCAACAGGAGTAAAAGAATCTGCTATTTCTGATGGCTTAATAAAAAATGATATGCTTGCTGATAATTCAATTAGTAAAGATAAATTAAATTTTAGTATTGTTGAGCCTGACGAAAATGGAAATATCGACGCAGGAAAAGTTGTAATAAATGGAAAAGGAATTGACGTAGAATTTACATCGATTCGTGAGTCAATAGAATCTGTAAAAAAAGATATTTCTGAAATTGAGCCATCTTTTAATATTGTAATGTCAAATGAGTCGCAAAATATTCCTTGTGATAATAATGGTCTTACTTCTCTCTCATTACTGATTGAAATTCCTTTTATTGGTTTTGTCGGCATGTCCCAAACCTCATGTTCTGCAACAGTTGGAGTTCTTCCTGCTGGTATGACGTTAGGAACAATTGAAGATGCAACAGATACTACGTCGGGAAAAGTTATTTTAAATATTTCACAGAACGCAAATCTTGGTGGAGATGACATCTTAACAGGAACAATTCCAATTACATTTACAATTAACGGCAAAGAGATTGTTAAAAATTTTAATTGGACAAAATCAAAAATGGGAGATCCTGGACAAGCCGGAGCGTCTGCAAGGATTTTTGAATTAAATGCATCTTCTCTTGTTGTAAAGAAGAATAAGAACGGAGATTTTATTCCAAATACAATTACATTTTCTTCATCGTATAGAGAAGGTAATTCAACTAAAAAACAATCATACTTAGGAAGGTTTATTGTAAAAGAATCGCCAGATGGATCAACATACTCCACTAAATATATGTCAATAGAGGACGAAGATAGTATTGTATATAATATTTCTACTGACGATGTAGAATCAATACAATGTATTTTATGTTCGTCAGGAGGAGTTTCTAATCAATTAGACGAACAAACAGTTGTCGTATTGTCTGATTCTAACTCTCTTTCGGAAGAAATCAAAGAAATAAAAACCTCAATGTCTGGTATGTCTTCAAAGGTTGATGCCGTTGAAAAAAGTATTGATAGTAAAATTTGGCAGAGTGATATTAATACAAAAATTCAAGAATATGACAACTCAGAAATAAAGATAGTTAGGGATCAGCTGGCTGAAACAAAGTCTATTATTGGAAATATTTCTTCTACTGTTTCTGACGTACAGTCAACGCTTGAAAAGAAAGCTGACGGTTCGACTGTTCAAAAATTATCAGAAAAAGTATCTCAAAACGAGCAGACCGCAGAAGGATTTAGACAGACAGTTGAAAGTAATTATGTTACCAATGATTCTATGAAAAGTGCCTTATCTTCTGCTATCTCAGAAAGTGCAAAAGAGATTAAATTGGAAGTAAGCGAAACTTACGAAACCAAAGATAATGTTAATACAATCAAATCTGACTTGACATTAAGAGCAGACAAAATTGCTCAAAGCGTAGAGGATGCAAATGGAAACATCTCTAAATTACAACAAACATCAGAACAAATTCAACAATCTGTTGAATCTGCAAATGGAGAGATATCGAATTTAAAGCAAGATGCAGCGTCTTTTAAAACAGAGGTATCACAAAAATATCTGTCAAAAGATGCTTTGGCTGCATTGAGTGTTGGAGGACGTAATTTATTAAGGAATTCAAACACGTTAGATTTTAAAGAATATGAAATCATGTAGAGAGGTATATTTGCCTCTCTACATAAAATGGAAGGAGGTTATAATTTGAAAAATTTTGATTCAGTTTCTATTGTCGGAATGTCTGGGGAAGAAATAACTTGTGGACATATTGAATGTACAGAAACAACAACTTTAAGATTGAATAATACAATAAAGTTGACAGGAGATTATGTCTATCAGATTATTCTTAAATCAAAAAATCAATCTTCTATCACACTAAAAATTAAAGATCAGGAATTCGAACTTTCTTCTGAAATTGAATGGAAAAGGTTTGTTCAAAAATTTTCTGTAGAAGATAATGAGTCTTTATATATTGATTTAATATTTAATTCGGGAGAATATTGGTTTTACAATGCGAAATTAGAAACTGGTACGGTTGCAACTGCGTGGACTCCTGCTCCAGAAGATTTTGATCAAAAACTATATTCTATTCAGTCAAATTTTGAGCAAAGAGCAGATTTTATTGAATTGTCAGTTGCTTCAAAACAAGATATACTTCCTGCAAAAATTAGATATATTCGAGATTATCTCGCATTGGCAACAGATAATACGGAAAGCTGTTGGGTCGAGTGTAAAGTTGTAACAAATAATACAAATATTGTATCTGGCGAACAGAATGTTGCATGTTTGACCTCAACCACTCTTTCGTCGGATATTGAGTTAGAAGATATTAAAAATTTTGTAGATGAAGATTTGGATACAAACGTGACAACCGCAGATTCTGACTGGCATTATATCCAGGTTGATTTAGGCGAAGAGAATGCAGTAAGTACTGGTTATGTTACTATTTACCATAAAGAAGGAAAATCATATAATCATAAACTTGTTGTATCTTTAGATGGAAATAACTGGTACGAATTATTTAATAGCGAAAAAAATGGTACATACGACGAAACTTCAGATGGAAAGACTTACCTTATAAATGACGGACTGGTTAATAAGAACTTGTCTTTTATTAAAGTAAATCTTGATTCTATTACTCAAAAAGTTCAGGATGCAGAGAATAACTACGCAAGCATAGCAACAGATGTTGATTCTATTACACAACGAGTTGAAAGCGTGGAAAATACAACTCAAGAAATTCAGGATGATACAATTCCTACTCTTACAGATTCGGTTAATAAGCAAATATCTGAAATCAAATTAAATTCTGATCAAATTTCTCAACAAGTAACCTCAATCCAAGGTGCGGTAGAAAAACAAGCACAAGAGATTCTTGATGCAAATGGATGGCGTGTATCATTGGCAAACATTGGTGCATATGATGACTCTTATGCAACAGAGACAGTAAGCATGTCTTTAACGCATGACGGAATGACAATTACTCGATCTGCCAGTGAAGGATATCGAACACAGTTTACAGGGGATACGATTAAAATCGAATATGATAATGGTCGTGGAACTTATGAGAACGCAATGAGTATTGAAAAAGATTTAATGTATTTAACACGACTTAAAGTAAAAAATGGTGTAGATCATTATACCATAAAAGAAATACCAATGACTTATACTTTTGGGAATTTGAAGATTGGAAGCTTGGTATTCATATCTAGCTCTGGAAATTCATAAAGAAACGAGGTGATAAATTGGCAAATTGGGAAAGCAGACTTACATGCTCTGAAACATATGTGTCCGGAGGACAAGAAAACTATTCTAATGTAACAATAACAATGCAGATAAGACGTACTGATTATGCAATGATTGGACATAGCTCTAGTGCATATTGGTATATAAATTGTAATGGAACGGCATCAGGAAATCATTCTTTGACATTTAATTGGAATAATACACCTGCCGGAACTTGGTGGACTGTAGGAAGTTACAGTTTCAAGATACCACATAACAGCGACGGAAGTAAAACTATTAGTTGTGCAGGAGGTTTTTATACTGGTATATCCCCTGCTTCCTTTGCGGCTTCTGGTTCTTTTGCTCTGACAAAAATTGGACGTTATGCAAACATAACTACTTATACCTTATCGGATATAACACAAACAAGTGTCCGTATTACGTGGAATGCAGATGCAGCTTGTGATAGTGTGGCATATATGATAGAAGGAAAACAATGGGTATATTTAACTGGATTGTCTTTTGATGTAACCGGGTTGGATCCGGGAAAGGATTATAAAATAAAAATTAGTGTGAAAAGAAAAGACAGTCAGTTATGGAAAGACAGTGCCTACAAAACGTTTAAAACAAAACCGATTGCGTCGATAAATAATTCTTCAATATCATGTAATATTGGAGAAAAATTATCTCTTTCTTTTACAAATTATTCAAACAATAAATCATTTCTTAGACTATATCAAAAAAACTTATCCGATGAATGGGATTTAATTGATGAGCGTGAAGATATACAGCAAGAAACTTATGAATGGGATTTGACTAAATTTAAAACAACAATGTTTGACAACACACCAAATTCAAACGAAAGTCAGATCAAAATTATATGTGGAACAACTATAAATTCAAAAGAATATACGAATGAATATTTAGGAAAGGCTTTTGTAACAAATAGCAATCCAGTTTTGTCAACTTTTACGTTTGCTAATACCGATTCTAAATCTGTTTCTATGCTTGGCAACACCACTATGATTACTTATTATGGAAACCTAAGAGTATCTTTAACACAAGAACAGAAAGCTATTCCAAAAAATAGTTCAACGATTAGTTATTATAATGTGTCAGTAACAGATCCGGATAAAACTACGATATTAAAAAAGATTGAAGAGTCCTCTTCTACTTTATCTTTAGACTTTGGATCATTTTCACAACCTGGAACTGTAAAAATAAATATTGAGGCTGTTGATTCAAGAGGGAATATTAGCAACTTAGTTTCAAAATCATTTCAGGTTTATTTATATCATAATCCATCAATTGACTTAAATTTATCCCGTATAAACAACTTCGAAAAAGAAACAAGTCTTGTAGTAGATGGATATATTTCTAGAGTTTACACTTCTTCAAATAGAAATTCATTACAATCATTAAAATACAGATATCGTACACAAAATGGAAGCTGGTCAAGCTATACTGCCATATCTCCTTCAGTTTCCACTTCTGGAAATGATTTTAAAATTTCATATTCCAACGCCTTATTCATTACATTGGATAATCAAAAGTCATATGATTTTGAATTTGTTATAACAGATAAAATGCAAAGTATTACATATGTTACCTCTGTTGGTCAAGGAAGCCCTTTAATGACAGTTAGTGATAATGGTACTGTATTAATCGGGGAAATTCCAAATCAGGACAATTTGTCAAGTAATTGTAAATTGATAGTTGCAAGTGATGTTATAGTAACCGATTCTGAAAGCAATCAAAGAAAAGTCTTGGAAACAATTTCGGAGAAAATTACTTTTACTGAAAGTGAAGAAATTGAACCAGAAAATTTAATAGATAATAGCATTTGGTGTCCAATTATTGCAACCATTGACTTAAGTTCGTCTTAAAAAGGAGGGAGAAAATGGCGAAATATTTAAGTTTAAACAACACAGATCAAATAGAATATTATGATTTTTATCTGACAAAAACATCATGTATTTTTAAATTTTTTGATTCGGATTATTCTACAATCGCAGTATTCTTTGGGGACGATATAATTAAAAACTGTACACTGTATGACGATGAAACTAGTATAAAAACAAGTTATTCTTTGGACATGAAATTAAAATCAATTCAATCAGAAAATGGCTCAATAACAATCAAAAAAAATACTATTATTAAAGAAGGCTATTTTACTGAAGAGAACTTAGTAGATGCCGAAACTGGAGAAGAAATTGTAGACGAAGATGGAAACAGAGTTGTTCAGAAGGTCTTTCATCCAGCAGAAATAGAAAGTGAAAAAATCACAAAAAATGGGACAATAATTACCGTTACTCTTGAGAACGCCAGTATTAATGATAGAATTAATTCGTTGTCGAAAAAGGCTAATAAATACGATTTGTCATACGATGTAGTGTCTACTCTTGCTCAGAATTTAAGTGATGATGATGCAACAAAGTTTATAGATATATATCCTTTATTTATTGATCTTGCGACACAAAATTTTGTTGCAAAAGACGAAGGATATAAATGTGTGTACAACGGAGAGTTGTATAAAACAACAACGGATAATGTACCGTTTATTGTTGATAAAAACCAAGAATCAGAAACAATGACATTATCATTAACTGACGATTCTGAAAACGATATTCCTGTATATGGAATTATCGATAATCCAAATTTCAAAAAAATTTCTGTGGACAGGGTGGTGATTTAATGGCTCAAACTAATACAGGGATTATTATTCCATTGTTTCGTAAAATTGCTAATGGATTTCAGAAAATATTTATTAGTGCGGAAAATGTCATGTTAAAAGATAATAGTACAACTATTCAGGATTATGTTGATGGCTGTGAGCCAGAACTTGTCACTTTGGCATCTGGTGTAAGATTACAAAGGTTGGGAAAGTTGAGGATTTTACATATCGTCGATGCATCATCATCTAGCAATGGAACCATTGTAAACCTCGAAGAGAAAGATAGACCGTCTAATTATACATTTGCCTCAGCTTTTGTTAGAGGACAAACACGAGGAGATTATTTTATTTCAGTTACACCAACTTCGTCTGGCACCGGGAAAGTTGGTCTTTTTTATGGTGCAAATGTAGCCACCTCAATTACTGGAAGTTATATTGGTGGGAATGTTGTATGGATTGTTGATTGAGTATTTGAAAAATAGAAATCTCACAAAAGTAGCAATTCAAACAAAAAATAAAGAGGATAAGTTCCAAAAAGCAAGCTAATTAATACTTTTTTCGAGTATTTACGCTTGCTTTTATTTTTTATGTGTTAAAAGGAGGAGTTTTATGTCATATAATTTTATTCAAAATCTTACAACCGTTAATTACTCAAAAGGTAATTCCGGAAGAAAATATATTGTCATTCACTACACAGGAAATCAGAACGATAAATCTACGAGTAATGCCAACTATTTTAAAAATACAAATCGTGGAGCATCTGCCCATTATTTTGTAGATGAAACAACTGTAGTACAGGTCGTTAAAGACGAAAATACAGCTTGGGCTGTTGGTCGCAATTATGGATCAAATAATTTATTCGGCAAATGCACAAATAACAATTCTATTAGTATTGAAATGTGTTCTACTGGCGGAAAGATTGCAGACGCTACATATAGAAATACTGTAGAGCTTACAAAAAGCTTGATGAGTAAATATAGAATTGATGCAAACCATGTTATTCGTCATTGGGATGTATGTTCTAAATGTTGCCCAGGATGGAACGGATGGGGAGCAAACGGATGCGACTCTTCTATTTGGAATCAGTTTAAAAAAGATATAGTAAGTGGTACAGTGGCAACTACCCCTACTCCATCTCAGTCTTCAGGTTCACAGTCATCTTCTGGTTCTTCAAATTCCACTTCTGTTTCAAAACCAACAATTACATTTAAATATAAAGTTCGTGCTGGTGGAAAATGGTATCCTGAAGTGCACAACCTCGCAGATTATGCAGGTGTAAGAGGCAAGGCTATTACAGATATTGCTATTGGAGTTGACAAAGGGTCTGTCAAATATCGTGTTCATATTAAAGGTGGAAAATGGTTGCCTTATGTAACAGGATATAATGTCTCTGACGGGAATAATGGATATGCAGGAAATGGAAAAGAGATTGATGCGATTGAAGTATATTATACAACACCGAAAGATTATGCTTCAAAATACGGATATCAGAAAGCACAGTATAGAGTAAGTCCTGTCAATGGGAATTATTATAGTTGGCAGTATGATAACGAAAAAGGGAATGATATGGACGGATATGCCGGATGTTTCGGCAAAAGTATTGATAGATTCCAGATTTGTTAATTTAGGAGAAAACGTATGGCAAAATTAATATTAACAGATGCATGTTACAATGGTCTGAAAAATGTCCAAAAATGTAAAGGGAAAAATAAGCCTGAACATGAGTATTTGGTAAAAGAAGCAAATATGCAAATAAGGGAAAATATGTTCAGGTATATGAAAGTCTACAATGATGCCAAATCATATTTAGGTTAGACCAATATCGTTTGAGGTATAATTTTGGCATACTATTGAATGATAATGTTTTAAAGGTGATATTTTACAATATGCCTTTTATGTTTGCAATGCCCTGCATAAAATTATCTAAAGCATTTGGATTTGTCATCATAGCATTAGCAAGTGTTCCTGCCGTACTTGCTAATGTTGTTATTGATACTTTGCCAATCTTTTTTGATTTTTCTTTGACTGCATTCCAGATGGTATCATTTCTTATGTTGTCAAGGAGAGCGTGTCCATTCCATGTAAGACCGATGATATTGGCACTCATTAAATTCCCGTCTACAAAATGAGGTTCTTTAGAGCATTCAACAAATTTCTCTTTAATTAACAATTCGAGAGCATATTTTAGTCCTTCTTTGTTGTAATTTTCAAATATATCATTTTCAAAGAATTTGCCAAAACGTATCATTTTATGACTATTGGGGTTCGAAGAGTCTTTATATCCTATGTTATTTTCAATGTAAAGCAATATATCTCGTACATAATCATGGTTCAGTTTCATAATAAAATATCCTTATAGAAAGAGTAGGTTTTTAAATGTTAGAAAATATTATTAACACTTGTAATAAATTCAATGTCGCTCTTGAGCATTCTAATAGTCCAATAGAGGATTTGCCGACAGAAGACGATATGGCTTTAAATTATCTAGAATTGGACTTAGCAAAAAGCATTATTGAGGATATAGATTCTCATAATGCCAAGCGTGTTGCTAAAATTATTCTTGGTTATGCCGGTTGCGATTAAGTAAGCACATCATAACATAAAAAATAGATAAAAGATAGTATAAATTCCAAAGGACAAATATCAAAGCTTATGGGAAATAGATGAAATTAGTTTTTCTTCTATTTCCCATTTTTTTACGATTTTAATTTGATAATATGTGTGTATTCTTCTATTTCTGGAAATTTATTTAATCGTACATTGGTTATATTATATAGTCTTCGAATTGTATTTATTGTAATAGAGTATTTTCTGTTTGTTTTTATATTGTTATAATTTTCAATTTTCTTTTCAAAAATATGAATAACAGCGTCATACAGCTTTTTATTTTCATAATTTTGTTCCGCTACCTTTAAAATTCCGGACATGTCTTTGTCTTCAATTTTGTTTATCATATTTTCATTATTAGCTATTTTTATTATTTTTGATATTGCTTTATGGCTTATGTTTTCTTTAGTATACTTAATGGGTCTATTTACTAACTGTTCTGGCTTAATCTTTAAGAAATATCCGACGAGACATACATTTAAAAAATATGGGTTTTCCACAGAAAAAATATCCTTCAATATTCGTTTATTAATATAGGGAAAGTGATTTTTTGTACAAAAAGAATATAAGTCATTTAAAAGAATATCTATTTTTCTTAGTCCATTTCCATAAGCCCTATATTTTGTATCCATTAAAAGAGCATTCAAAAAATCTTTTAATGATGATACTTCTTCTATTTGCTTTTCATAAATTGTTTTTGCAATATATTTTGAAAAATCTATTTCGGCTTTAATATTTGAATACGACACTTTACTTATATCCATTGGTATAATCGTATCAGCTG
>OLOR01000991.1_pt1 | contig 28102 bp, 18 predicted proteins | sample 1672521 | NCBI WGS metagenome assembly OLOR01 (sample SAMEA3136695, study PRJEB25190) | human gut metagenome | biome: human gut; feature: human-associated habitat; material: faeces | place: Austria | collected 2013
TTTTCCCTTCGGCCATATATAAGATTATCAACTCTTTTTTGAGTTGTCAATCTACAGATTTTTTCGAGTTGGTAACATTAGAACGTTCCCCAATTGGGGGAATGCTTTGTTGTCACCTTTGGCGTTTTTCAGAATAGATTCGAACTGAAAGTTGTTTTTCATTTTTCCCTTTGGGGAATGCCTCGGCTTTCTCTTAAGAGGCGAATACTCTATCCAACTGAGCTATATAAACATATATGGTTGTGAAACATTCTCAAACATATCAAGAAGTTTCACAACCATTATTTTACTATATTTGTTTTGAAATTACAAGAATTAATTCTAAGACATTGAACTGCTGCTACGACGCCCAAAAATCCCAGTACTTTCCGGGATCATTATCTCAGACAGTCTCGTTTTTAATAATGCAGCTGTCCCTGCAGCCAGATCGTTCCCTTGAAGCGACGTCCCACTGCCGGCTCACCGAGAAGATCTTTGCTGTTGATGCAGATATCAAACTGCATATCGTTGCTTTCAATAGTCATCTGGCAGATTTCTTCACCTGTCAGGATATTCTTAAATTTCATAATATCAAGAATCTCACCAAGTACATTGTACTGATCACATTCGATTCCATATGGCATGAAATAGGAGTCTACAATCGTTAGAACATCGTCTGTAACGATTCTCTGGGAGATCATAGAATAAGTATCCATATCCTCCATTGTAAGGCTCTCCATAGCCTCCTCATCGCCATTACGTGCTGCTGCAATCAGATTGGTTCTGTTTTTTGCAAGCTCGCGCTCTACCTTTACAGCTTCCTTATCCTTCTGAAGCGGAAAAAGGATCTTTCCTTCTGACGCCAGCCCGGAAACAGTAACTGGTCTGTCTCCGGGATCCATCCCCCTGCATTTCTCCTGCATATATTCTGCCGGATTCTGCAGATAAAAGATCATTGTCACACCAATTCGCAGATCGTCGCATGCACCTGCATAGGATTCCTTCTCAGCATGACGTTCAACAGTAACTTTTTCCCTGGATGTGATCCCTGTTCCCCTGAAAAACGGGAAATAATATTCCACGTGAAATTCACCGTTCTCGTCATACTGCCCGCAAACGCTGATTCCACAGTCGCAGCCGTAATTCTTTGAAAACTGTACAAATATCCCTTCCGGATGATTCTCCACACAAACTTTCTCGTCATAGTTCGCGATCACATCACGGATGATCTCTTTTATTTCACTTCTTCTGGTAATCTGTGAAAAGCCAACTGCCTTTAAATAACTGTGCACAAGAACACCTCCCTGAAAAAGCCTGCATCTTTCTTACGCGCGTGTCTTTTTCTCAATCTTGGTCATACCGCCCATGTATGGCTGCAGAGCTTTCGGAATGCTTACAGAACCGTCTGCATTCAGGTTATTCTCCAGGAAAGCAATAAGCATTCTCGGAGGTGCTACTACTGTATTGTTTAATGTATGTGCAAGATATTTCTTACCATCTTTGCCGTTTACACGAATCTTAAGACGACGAGCCTGTGCATCACCAAGATTAGAGCAGCTTCCTACCTCAAAGTATTTCTTCTGACGTGGAGACCATGCCTCAACATCGAGAGATTTTACTTTAAGATCAGCAAGATCACCGGAGCAGCACTCGAGTGTACGAACCGGAATGTCAAGAGAACGGAACAGGTCTACTGTGTTCTGCCACAGTTTGTCAAACCACATTTTGCTCTCCTCCGGCTTGCAGACAACGATCATCTCCTGTTTCTCGAACTGATGGATACGATAAACACCTCTCTCCTCAAGTCCGTGAGCTCCCTTCTCTTTACGGAAGCATGGAGAATAGCTTGTAAGTGTCTTCGGAAGTTCCTCCTCCGGAATGATCTGATCGATAAATTTTCCGATCATGGAATGCTCACTTGTACCGATCAGGTAAAGATCCTCACCCTCAATCTTGTACATCATAGCATCCATCTCAGCAAAGCTCATAACGCCTGTAACAACGTTGCTTCTGATCATGAAAGGCGGTACGCAGTAAGTAAATCCACGGTTGATCATGAAATCTCTTGCGTAGGAAATTACTGCTGAATGAAGACGTGCAATGTCTCCCATCAGATAATAGAATCCATTACCTGCAACACGTCTTGCGCTGTCAAGATCGATTCCGTCAAAGTTCTCCATGATATCTGTGTGATACGGAACTTCGAAATCCGGAACAACCGGCTCACCGAATTTCTCGATCTCTACGTTCTGACTGTCATCTTTACCAATCGGTACAGAAGGATCAATGATGTTCGGGATAACCATCATATCCTTCAGAAGCTCTTCCTCAACCTCTTTTTCTCTCTGGGAAAGCTCCTCGATGCGGGTTCCGGATGCAGCAACCTGTTTCTTAACCTCTTCAGCCTCTTCTCTTTTTCCCTGGCCCATAAGAGCACCGATCTGTTTGGAGATCTTGTTTCTCTCAGCACGGAGAGCCTCAACCTCCTGCTTAATCTCTCTGTTCTCTTTATCAAGTTCGAGAACCTTGTCAACCAGCTCCAGTTTGCTGTCCTGGAACTTATTGCGGATGTTCTGTTTTACAACCTCCGGATTCTCTCTCACAAACTTAATGTCTAACATGATATTCCTCCTATATTAAAAATATTCTTATTTTTATAATTTAAATTATTCTTTCTCGATCTCGCCAAGTCCAAAGTTTACTGCCTTTCTCAGTGCCTCAACTTCTTCCTGACTAAGTACAACGTAAGATTCTCCCTTTACGATTTCCTTTAAATAAAGGAAACAGTTGTCACGACTGTGAACCGCATTCAGGATCAGCCCTGTGTTGTTCTTATCAAGAATAGCCAACGCAAAACTGAGCTTTCCTCCTACATCATCAAAAGCATCATACTTCTCAATACCGTATTTACTGAACATTACATTCAGATTTTTTTTGATAAAGCTGATGTCATGATCATGATCTTCCTTTGCCTCATACAGCCGGTCGATCTGTGCAAATTTTCTTACAAAAACTTTTTCCAGTGACTGTGCATCTCCACCTCTCATAAACAGCTTGTACTTCCGTTCCAGACGGCTCAGACGCATATTACTGCTCACCACATTGATCAAAAGAATAATGGTGAGGATCAGCAAAATAATGATCACAATCCCTGAATCAATTCCTATGCTTTCAAAAATCCCGCTCATTCTGCCTCCTATTTAATAGATTCGAACAGATCAATGATCCTCTCCAGTTCATCTCTGGAATAATATTCAATTTCGATTTTACCTTTATTATTTTTCTTCCGCTGAATGGATACTTTTGTTCCCATAATACCTTTCATTTTTTCTTCCAGGCTCTCATAAATGGCATCTTCCGCTGTATTTCTCTCTGTTTTTGTTTTTTTCGCAGGAGAAGCCAGATTTTTTACAAGTCTTTCCGTATCGCGGACGCTGAGTTTTTCATCAAAAACTTTCATTGCTGTATTTTCCTGAAGTGTTTCATCGGAGATTCCAAGAAGAGCTCTTGCATGTCCAGCTGAAATCATATCTGCAATCACCATCTCTTGTACCTTAGAGGTGAGCTTCAGAAGTCTCATGGAGTTGGTAACTGCCGTTCTGCTCTTAGCTACACGGTCTGCAATCTCATCCTGTTTCAGGTGAAACTCTTCCATCAGCCGTTTGTAAGCCATAGCCTCCTCTATTGGATTCAGATCTTCCCGCTGAATATTCTCAATCAGTGAAATCTCTACAATCTCCTGGTCTGTAAATTCTTTTACAACAACCGGAACTTCCTTAAGACCAGCCATCTTAGCAGCTCTCCAACGACGTTCGCCTGCTATGATCTCGAAATAACCATTTTTATCTGTTACAAGCAGTGGCTGAAGCACGCCATATTGTTTGATAGATTCAGAAAGTTCCAGTAATGCATCCTCATCAAAATGCCTTCTCGGCTGATTCAGATTCGGCTCTACACTTGAAATTTTCACAAGACGCTCTGCCGCCGGTTTTCTTTCTGATACTGACTTGTCTTTTTTTACAGCATATCTTGTCTTTTTGGATGTTTCATTTGCCGGGCCACCGACTTTATTAGGGATCAGTGCATCCAACCCTTTTCCAAGACCGCCTGTCTTTCTTCCAGCCATTACTCGCCCTCCCTGCCGATGACTTCCTCTGCCAGGAGTCGATAGCTCTCTGCCCCTGTAGATCTTGAGTCATACAGATTGATTGGTTTTCCATAGCTGGGGGCCTCTGCGAGCCGTACATTTCTCGGTATGATCGTCTTGTATATATTCTGATCCAGGTTCTCTTTAACATTCTCTACAACCTGAAGTGACAGATTTGTTCTTGCATCATACATGGTAAAGACTACGCCCTCAATTTTCAGACGTTTATTCAGTCGGTCTCTTACCAGTTCGATTGTATGTATCAACTGTGACAGACCTTCCAATGCATAATATTCACACTGAATCGGCACAAGTACAGATGTTGCTGCTGTCAGAGCATTAATTGTCAGCATGCTCAGTGACGGCGGACAATCCATAATTATGTAATCATATCTCCTGCGCAGTTTGTCTGTAATCTTTTTCAGGATATATTCCTTATCCTCAAGTTCTACCAGCTCGATTTCCGCACCGGAAAGATTCATATTGGATGGTATCAGATCAACATTTTCTACTACATCTTTTATAATAGTATCTTTGATCTCTGCTTCTCCAAGCAGCAGCTCATAAAGGGTATTTTCTACTGCATTCTTGTCTGCACCAAGTCCGCTTGTTGTGTTTCCCTGCGGATCAATGTCAATAGCAAGAACTTTTTTCCCCTTCTCAGCAAGGCAGGCCGAGAGATTAATTGCTGTTGTTGATTTTCCAACCCCGCCTTTCTGATTGGCAACTGCAATGATTCGTCCCATTTTACCCCTCCTTTATTAGTTTTTAAAGGATTTTTACTCATTGGACACCATTATAACACTTTTATTTTTAAACCGCCACATAATGTTTCACGTGAAACAATAGAAAATGACTTTTAAATTTTTTTATTTATTGTGTAGTATATCCAAAGTTTATAAAGCCTAAACGTTGGGTATTTTTAACCGAATCAGGGAAGCAGTTATTCGATGTAGAGCTGCGTAGCAAATGTGGATTCCGAATATCCGCTTGACGCTGTCAGCCTCTGCCAAAATAAGCGGCGCAATAGATGTGGACTTCTCCTCCCAGAACTACTTATTCATAATCCCATAACTGATTTATTGTTTATCAGAAAAGGAATGCGGTAATTTACTCTCTTTCTGGCGGAAAAAACAGGAAAAGTAACGTGAAGATTATTTTTATAGAAAAATATGTCAAATCTCGTGACATGCTTCCACCACTTAAATCTTACAGATTTTGAAGTGGAAGCTTCCTGCTCAATTGCCCCTCAGGGCAAAGATAAAACAGGCTATCCCCGCGTGTCCCGCGGTTTTTATAAGTCTGGATTCACGGACTTTTTATTATGCTGTCATGCACAATCTGTAAGGATCCTTTTTCCTTTGTTCATGATATTGACTGCTACATTCACATCACGATCCATTCTGTTTCCACATTCACAATAATAAATTCTTTTAGATAAAGACAATTCTGCTTTTTTCTTCCCACACATGCTGCATATCTTACTGGATGCGAAATAACGGTTTACTTTGACCAGATATTTCCCTCATTCTTCCAGCTTATACTCCAACATGGCAAGAAACTACCCATATCCATTGTCATGTACACTTTTTCTGAAATAGAGTCTTCCGCCATCGCCTTCAGGTCAGATCTTCCACGCACACTGCATCGTATATTTCTTCAAGACTGGAGCTGAGTTTATGTTGAAAATCTTTTCTCTGGTCTCTCGCCAGTTTTTTCTTCACTCTTCGGTAAAACATCGGATAAGCCGCTTTTTCCACTGCTTGGTTTTCACAGCAGAATAAAAGACAGGCAAAATATTTTCCGGATGGCTCATGACTGACCGTCACAGATTTTAATTTTCATTCTTCCGGTATCGGACGATGAAGCTTTATCCTGACAGCTGACATCTTGGGCATTTTCAAACGGTTTGTATTTGGATAGATCCTTATTTTTATTGCCCGGTTTATTTTTCTCACCTAGTTCCTATTTGTCATAAATAGTTTACATTTTCCTATTTCGAACATTCTGTTCTTTTCCTGATCATAATATAATCTCACTATCAGAACAAATATTTTTCTGTTTTGATATTATCTTGAGCAGATATGCTCAGATTCGCAATTCATCTCACTACCTGAAGAGATAGGAGAATTCTTGCTAGACTTTGTTAAAATGCAGCAAAACCATTGGATATAGTAAATGGAAACTACTATTTATGGATATATATCAAAAAGTGAAAGGTGGCCTGTTTTTTGTAAATATATATAATATTTAGAAACTATCACATGTGATTTTTCCTTATTTTATAGTACTTTTTGTCATTTTTATCGAAACATCGAACATCATCATATGTATTGTTCAGAATATCCTTTCCCTGGTCAAGTTTCATTTTGCGATATCCCAGATATGTGTATTTAAGCCCTGAAAAAGCAGGCATTTGCATTCAATGCACGTCTTTTAATGGTTTTATTCCCCTGTCCAACAGCTTGGCCTTATAGATTCAGACATATCCAAATACATACGAGCTTATATGCCAGGTTTTGCTTCATTTAACCCCTTAAAAAACGTCTAAAAGGCTGCTGAGTCCAGTATCTTCAATCTCTTTTTAAGGCTTATTTTATATGATGAAGTGTTTTCGTACCGTTAAGCAGGTATCTTTTCTTCAAATAAACAGATTCTAAGCCTCCAAAGGTATCCTTTTTTTCTGTAAAAAAGCCTCCAGGAGCATAAATTCCAAGGATCCTGCATATATTTATATTCTCAAGTACCGTATTTTGGTTATTTAGAGGGAAAGCAGAATCCTTTCATAAATATTTTCAGACCTTTTTTCATATGTTTCAGTCATCATTACGTATTTACGTACCAAAAGTACAAATGTATGTTATTTCTTTATTTTTATTACATTTTTCCTTGCGTGCATGTGCACATTCTTGATTTTAAGCCATTCTTCACCTTTTTCTATAAAGTACTCTATATAGTACTTTATTCATTTTAAGTACTATAATCAGTACTTTGTATGTTTTTTCTTCTCTTTTCTTAATTTATTTTATACCTGTATATTTTCTCTTTTTCCTTGTTCAGCCGTATATTCGCAATCCTTATTTTACGCATATTTACAGTCAATCAGAAAGCCTCTCGGAGTTAAGTACAATGTATTGTACTTAAAATCGTACTTACAAGATAGCTGTTTTTAACCGAATCCAAAAATCCCATATGGAATTGTGAATATCCACCTGACTATTATTCCAGCTATTATCAAACTCCCTTTATTATATTTGACCCCTTTCTTAGCACACGGATTCCCTGCATTTCTCACATAGCAGATATTGTTAATCTATTTCTTAACGCTTTTTTGTCATCTAGCTTCGAATAAACAGTTCATATCGAATATATAAATTCATCCGCATTCGCCACCTGCTCTGATCAAAGCCAATTGCTCCCCTCTCCATTTCTTATTTCTACTCTTAATTGTCCTTGATGGTTTATTTTTCAAAATGCTATAATATGTACGTATTCGCTATATAAACACGCGCAAAGGATCATATCCCTACGAGCGTACAAAATATTATTATTTCGCAATTTGCATTCAGTTGCCATGTGAGTATTTGGCGCAAAGCTGCGTAGCGGATTGCGAGTATCCTCTTGACTAACTTAATTTTGAAAGGAATTTCCAGATATGAATTCAAACAATAAAAACCTCACAAATGAATCTCTCCAGGAAAATAAAAAAATAGAAGCCTCAATTGCATTTCTTCAGCAGGAACCCACTGAAGAAGTGCTCGCTCACGTTCTTACGGTAATTCGTCGCAGTATGAAAGCTCATGGACAGTTAATTATTGCTGTAGAACCGCCTAAAGGTGATGGTAAAATTAATCTTCAGGCTATTCAAACCAGTGACGGCAAACAGTGGTGGTCAGCATTTACCAGTTTTGATGAAGAACTTAAAGGCAGTGACAAAATAATGTCTACTTTTACCGCTGATATTGATAAGATTTTTCTCTCTGCACTGCAGGAACCATCTATCGAAGGAGTTATCATTAATCCCTGGAACCGAACCATCATGTTGAATAAAACTTTGATTAGCATTATCCTTGGAAATCCTGTATAACATTTTCATGTTTCACGTGAAACATAATGACATAATAATTGCCTTTCACCAAACTTATTTCAGCATTTATAAAAGCTCTAATGTCTGCTCGTGGTTTTGATTTTGTTCCAGTGTTAGAGCCCGGAGAAATTAATCATTCAGAGTCCGGCAGAAATAGCCAATTGGAGCTCACTGGAAATAACCATTCATAAAATTATATCTTGTGAAACTAGCATAGCATTTGCTTACAACAGCCTTCAATCTGAATCAATGACAAGGGCTACGCCGGCAAATATGCCCCATTGACACAGTTTCAGCCTGTTGTATAAGGTAATCAAGCATAATAAGAAGATGTTCTGCTGAAGCCTACTTGTTATGGTTATTTCTATTGGACGGTAATTGGCTTTTTCTGTCAGTCTCAGATTGGTTGATTTGATTCTGTTGGTCTTACATTGGCTGTTTCAAGCGGGCTCTAACACCAGAAAGCTTACGTTCTTTGACCTTTATTGAAGCAGCTAAAAATCTTAAAAGCATACATTATGCTATGAATAATTTTTATAATGAACCAAGTACCATTAAAGAATTAAATAGAATGGAAACAAAGATTCCAAAACCAGCAATTAAAAAATGTATTAGTGCTACATTAATAGTTCTTTTAGGAAATGCTTATGGAAAATCCTTTGATGCTATTGAACCTACAGAGGATATATTACAAAAACTTTCTCAAAGCGATCGGATCTCTATCATATCGAGCAATGTTTACCTCACGATGAAAAAGTTCTTCAAAAAATTTTTTCGGGAGATGCGCGTACAGAATGTTGGTTTAACATCGTCAAAGAGTTTGATCTTAAATCCTTTGAATACCAAAATTCTAAAATACAAGAGTTTATTAAGTTTTCAGCTAATCTGGATAAAAATAATGCCAAATCTTGTGCTAATTCATTTTATGTTTATATAATTAATCAGCTATGTAACTGGCCCTGCTTTCAACAAGTTATACGTTTCACGTGAAACATGATAATTAACCATTTACTTTTCATCCAAAATATTACTTTCTGATTTTTTCTGTTGATCTTTTTATCACAAAAGTACTTGTAAAATATTACCTGTAAACAAATAGTCCCTGTACAACCATTTCACGCTTACAAAAACATTGTAAATTTTAATCTAATAGCGTATAATAAAACCTAGAATATTCAGAAATTTTGTTACGATTTCAGGAGGTTTTCAATGAAAAAAAATGGACACAGATTACTCACCCTGGCAGCTTTATTAGGCACAGCTGCAGGAGTTATTCATATTGCCAACCGTTTCATAGATGCCACATCTCAGTTTAAAGATATGTTGGAACAGTCTCACAGCAAGACATATGACTGGCGTTTTGGAAAAATTCATTATACCAAACAGGGGCAAGGTTCCCCTCTTCTTCTTATCCATGATATTATGCCAGGAGCATCCGGTTATGAATGGAATGCTGTTACAAAAGAATTAGCAACTGAGCATACAGTTTATACTATTGACCTTCTTGGATGCGGTCGTTCTGAGAAACCAGAAATTACTTATACCAATTTTGTTTTTGCTCAGCTTCTCTGTGATTTTGCAAAGAATATAATTAAAGAAGAAACTGATGTAATTGCCAGTGGTTTTTCCGGGTCTTTTGCACTTATGGCATATCGCAATAACTCTGATTATTTTCGCAAGATCATGCTGATAAATCCACCTAGTCTCAGTTCTCTCAAGCAGGCTCCTTGTGAAGATAATAAATTGTTCAAACACATTATTGAACTTCCGATCTTCGGAACTTTGATCTATCATATGGTATCCGCCCGTGAATCTATCAGCAGTATGTTCATGGAGAATCTGTTCTATAATCCGTTCCACGTAACAGATACTCTTGTTGATACCTATTATGAAGCAGCGCACAAAGGTGGTTCCAATGCCAAATATTTATACTCCAGTTATATTGGCAAGTACCTTAATATCAGCATTAATAATGCAGTAGCTTCTTCCGACGCCTGTATTTATATTATCTCTGGCGAAAAAGAATCCAGTGGCTCACTTATCGCTGAGGAATATCAAAAGCTGAACTCTTCCATTGAGGCTGCTATTATTCCAGAAACAAAGCATCTTCCACACATTGAAGATCCGGAACATTTCCTGGAGCAGGTATCTATTTTTCTGTAAATCATATAATAGAAGGGGAGATGTTTCACGCGAAACATCTCCCCTTCTATTTATTATTCATACTATCATTATTAATTATTTTAATGCCTGTTCTAAATACATATGCGTTGTACTATCAATAAGCTTGTGAGTCAGTTCAGCCATATGCTGTGTAGATTCCTGATTGTCCGAAGACAGCCAGGCTTTTATCATTCCCACGCAGCCATTAAGACAAAAAGCGTATGCGTACTCAATATCTCTGTTATCTTTAGGCATTCTGCTGGACAGACGCTGAAACACTGTTTCAGCAATCAAACCCTCAATACGATTAACAAATGCCATATCTCCATTCTTTCCAAGAAGTGCGATACAAATATCTTTATTATTATCAAGAATCGTAAAAATCTGTTCAATAAACGGATAAGAGCTTTCCTTATTATTAATAGGATCTAAGGCATAATCATCAATCAGATGTGAAATTTCATCCATCAATTCACCTTCAATGGATTCCAGCATCTGATAAATATCTGTATAATGAAGATAAAAAGTTGAACGGTTGATATCCACTTCCTCCACCAGTTCCTTCACTGTAATTTCTTTAATACTTTTTTTCTGCATTAACCGGGCCAGACCTGCACGAAGCTGTGCCTTAGTTTTTCGTACTCTTCTATCAACTTTTTCCGCCATCTCAATTTCCCCCAATCATTAAAAAAATTTATGCCATCAGAATATAAAAAGTATTACAAAGAATTCTCACATGACATAAAATAGTTTCTGACAGGCAGAAACAAGCAGATTAACACTTCCTCTGCCTGATTATCTCCCTTATCAACTGCACCCAAAAATAAAATCAAAACCTTTTTTTATTTATAATACAGTTTATATTTCATAGACATTTTTCATATTTCTTGTCTATTAATGCACATACCGCAAATATTTAATGGTTGTATCTGTGGTATGTGTTTAGTATAATACATCACGTAAAGAAAATCAACACTTTGTTTGATAATGGATTTGAAAGCTATTAATCAAATCTAAAATGATTAATAGATTCCACACCCATTACTGGAACAAAGTTTGATTAGTCAACTAATCTTTTATATATAACTTAATAAAGAAAGGGATAGGTATTATGATCAAGAACGAATGGAAGAGCTTACTTCGTAATAAGCTTATGCTTGTCGTAGTAATCGCCATTATCGTTATCCCGATCATCTATGCAGGCCTGTTTCTGAAATCCATGTGGGATCCTTACGGAAGCGTGGATAACCTGCCGGTGGCCGTGGTAAACGAAGACAAACCAGTTGAGTATAATGGCAAGACGCTAAGTATAGGTAAGGATATGGCGGATGAGCTGAAAGACAACGACTCAATGGCATTCAACATTGTAGACAGCAAGACAGCAGAGGATGGACTGGCAAATGGAACCTATTACATGGTTATCACCATTCCTGAGGATTTTTCCGCAAATGCAGCTACTGTAATGGACGAAAATCCAAAGCAGATGGAGTTAGCCTATCAGACCAACCCCGGAACCAACTATATTGCTTCCAAGCTCAGTGAAACAGCAATCCTGAAACTTCGCGATAGCATCGCAGCTCAGGTTACTGAAACCTATACTGAAACCGTTTTTGATTCTATTACAGAAGCCGGAGACGGAATGCAGAAAGCTGCTGACGGATCCGGAAAGATCAAAGATGGACTTGATTCAGCCGCTGACGGAAACAAAACAATCACCAAAAACCTGAAGAAACTTTCCTCCAGTACTCTTACTTTTGTAAGTGGTGCTGAAAGCCTCACCGAAGGTCTTAAGACATATACCGATGGTGTTGCGCAGGTAAATGACGGTGCCAAATCTCTTGATGACGGTGCTAAACAGCTTGACAGTGGTGTTTCTACTCTTACTGCAAAAGTTCCGGAGCTGACATCTGGTATCAATTCTCTGGATGAAGGCGTTCAGCAATATACCGCAGGCGTGGATCAGCTTAATGAGAACTCTGATACACTGAAATCCGGTGCAGGCAGCCTGGAATCCGGTGCTAAACAGCTTAACAACGGCGTTTCCACTCTCACTTCAAAAGTTCCGGAGCTAACATCCGGTATTGATACTCTGGACAAAGGTATCCAGCAGTATACTGCAGGTGTGGATCAGCTCAATGAGAACTCTGATACACTGAAATCCGGTGCAAGCAGTCTGGAATCCGGTGCTAAGGCATTAAGTGAAGGTATTAATAATCTTTCCGACGGAGCGACCCAGTATGTAAGTGGTGCCGACTCTCTTGCTGATGGAACAGCAGCTTATGTAAAAGGTGCTGAACAGTTAGCAGCTGGCGCAAAACAACTCTCCGGACTGGAGAAACTTGGAGATGTTTCCAACGGTATTTCCCAGCTGAATCAGGCAGTCACAAATGGCTCTGATAGCTCCACTTCTCTTGTAGATGGAACTCAGCAGCTTGAGGATGGACTGAAAACACTGAACAATACAGTTTCTTCTTTAAAAGACAGCACTACAGAAGAATCTATCAAGAAACTGGCTGCTGGTCTTTCAACAGCCAAAAAAGGTATGACAGACGCTTCTGACGGAATGACAAGTGCAGCTACCGGAATGACAAATGCCGCTGCCGGTATCAACAGTGCTGCTGAAGGTATCAACAAAGCGGCTGCAACCATCTCCGGCACTGCTGATACACCTGGTGCAAGCAATTATATTGATCAGGCTGCCGGTATCATGACTCAGGTAAGCAATGGTCTTTCCACTGAGCTTCCTGCTGCTGTACAGCAGGTCGGCGATCGGTTCTCAACTGTAAGCCAGCAGATCAGTACGATTCTTTCCGGATACGGTGAAACTACTGGTGAAAGACTTACAGATGCCAACACAAAGATCGCTACAGCACAGAGCACTATGACTAATGCCGCAGCTGCTCTTCAGGCTATTCAGCAGAGCGCATCTGAAGATGGAACAATTTCTGCAGAAAGCCTGAATGATGTTATCAACACACTGAACGGTGCTGCCGGTGGAATGACTGCTGTAGATGGTACATACATGAGCAGTTATTCTGATCAGGTTTCACAGGTTGCAGCTGGTGTAAATCAGAATCTTTCTGATACACAGACCACACTTAACAGCAAAGTTTCCGAAATTACCGCAGCAACTGATGGACTGAACAAAATTTCCGCTGGTCTTGGACAAATTTCCGCTGGTCTGACTGAAGGTGCTAAGAACCTGAATACAGGTGCTGATACACTTTCCGCCGGTGCTAAGTCCATGACAGATGGAGCAACCGCGATGAACGCAGGTGCTGAAAAAATGAACGCAGGCGCAAGCCAGATTCCAGATGTTCCTTCTGATCTGCTCACACAGCTTTCTACTGGTGTAAATCAGCTTTATGAAGGTGCTAAAGCAGTAAACAACGGAACAAAACAGGTTTCTGCCGGTCTGCAGACTCTGGAAACAAATACAGCTTCTTTCCCGCAGGCAGCGGCCGGAATCAAGGCACTGAATGCAGGATTTGATACATTAACTGCTAACGATGAGAAACTTACTTCAGGTGCTAAGAGCCTGAAAACAGCCGGTAAACAGATCTCCGGTGCACTTCCGCAGGTTAAATCTGGTGCAAGCCAGCTGGCAGAAGGTACCGAAACACTGACAGACGGAATCAAGACATATACCGACGGTATTGCAACACTTGCTGCAAACAGCTCCGCTCTTACCAGCGGTACCAGCCAGCTCTCTTCTGGAGCTAAATCTCTTGCAAGTGGTGCTACTACTCTTGCAAATGGTACTAAGGCATTAGCAAACGGTTCCAGCTCACTGACAGCAGGAATCACAACATACACTGATGGTGTTGCAAAACTTGCATCAAACAGCTCCGCTCTTACAAGTGGTACCAGCCAGCTCTCTTCCGGAGCTAAAACTCTTGCGAGTGGTGCTACTGCTCTTGCAAACGGAACTAAGACATTATCAAACGGTACCTCTACTCTTCTCAGTGGTACAGAGAAGCTTGTAAGCAACAACACCACTCTGAACGATGGTGCCAAGAAACTGGCAGATGGTGCTTCTCAGATCCAGAGCGGTTCTTCACAGCTTTATGATGGTTCCAGGAAACTTGGAAACGGTATGAAAGAACTTCAGGATGGTTCCGATACACTGTCAACAAGTCTCAGTGATGGAGCTCAGACAGTAAAAGACAATACCGCAAGCTCTGACACAATTAAAATGTTTGCAACTCCGGTTGTAAGCGATGAAACAAAACTTACTGATGTTCCGAACAACGGACACGCAATGGCTCCTTATATGATGTCTGTAGGTCTTTGGGTTGGTGCTCTGGCATTCTGCCTGATGTATCCTCTGGCTCAGTATAAAGGTAAGCTGAAATCCGGTTTTGCATGGTGGGCAAGCAAAGCCTCCGTACTTTATCCGGTTGCAATCCTTCAGGCAATTTGTCTGATCCTTCTGTTACATCAGTTTAACGGATTTACACCGGCTGAGATGGGAAATACAATTCTCTTCGCCTGCCTGGCAGCAATGACATTTACATCTATGATGTACTTCTTCAACATTACATTTGGCAAGGTAGGAAGTTTCCTGATGCTGGTATTCATGGTAGTTCAGCTTGCTGGTTCTGCCGGAACTTATCCGGTTGAGATTTCTCCGGAATTTGTTTCCAAGATCCACGCATACCTGCCATTCACTTACACTGTTGATGCATTCCGTGCAACGATCAGCGGTGGCAGAAGCATTACCACTTCCGTTGTTGTTCTAGCTGTACTGTTTGTGATCTTCACGATCCTGACAATCCTCCAGTTCAATCACATGGCCAAGAGAAAGAAAGAAAACAAAGTTGTTCTTTTCGACTGGCTTGAAGAAAGAGGTCTTGCTTAATAACATGTAACTGACAGAAGCTCCCCCGAACCTTCTGTTAGATATAACAAAACCTGTATGGTGGTGAAAGTCACTGTACAGGTTTTTTTAATCCATAAAAAAGCACTACCAACAGACGTAGTATCGTTTCCATTGATAATGCTTTTTTATTATTTCTTTTATTATTTCTTTTATTCTGCTTCAACAGTTGTGGTTGGTGTTTCCGTTGCTTTCGCGTTGCCGTTTACCAGAGTTTCGTATGCTGTGAACATTTCTTTTACTGTCATTTTATTTACAAGGAATACTTTGTTGTCAACGACAGCTGCATAATAGTTTGTGTCATATGAGTAGAAGGTAACGGTTGTCTGGTTGTTATCTGTATCTGTGAAAACAACCTTCATTTCTGCGTCTGCAGCCGGTGTATAGCTTTCAGTCAAACGTTTCTGACCCGCCATGTTTACAAGCTTGTTGTAGAAAGTTGTAAATGTTGTGCTGTCAATCTCATTTCCATCAAGCTTATAGGTTGTTGTCTCTGTTTCATTTCCATCATCGTCTGTCGATGTTTCACGTGAAACATTTACAGTGTGTGTATCACCTGCGTAAGTAACCTGGAGCTGATCCAGAGTTTTTACTGACTGATAATTTACAATCAGTGACCAGAGGTCGGAAGCTTTTTTGTCAATTATTGCACTTAATGTGTCGGTAGACATTGTGTAAACCTGTTTGTTATCTATTGTTACATACCTGCTGCCATCATCTGCATTGTCACCTACGTAGATCACAAGCTGTTTATCTACTGTTGTTGTCTCAGCGGAGTCTCCAGTATCTGCTGAACTGTCCGCAACATCTTCACTTTCAGAACTATCACCGGAACTGCTATCATCAGATGCTGTACTGTCAATGCTGTCACCGGAATTATCTTTAGTGGAATCTGTATTGTCCTCTGTAACGCTCTCAGGCGCCTCAGAATCGCTTTCAGACTCATCACTGCTGTCGTTCTCCACCTCTTCCTGATAATCCACTGTAATGGTCGCATACGGTTTATCAAGGCCATACCTGGAAAGATCTTCGGCATTGTAGTCTGTAAACTGATCATATGCCAGGCTTCCAAGTCCGGATGTTACATTTCCGGCTGCAGTTGTATCTGCTGTTTCTTTATCGCTGCCATCTGTAGAAACATCCCAGGTAGCTCCATCAGAATTTTCCTCAAGGATATAAGAATCTTCGTCCTGACTGACCTGTACTTTCTTCACTGTAGAAGAATCAATGGTTGGGAAATCTTCTCCCTGTGCATAGTCATAAAGGGAATTCATAAACGGCGTTACTGTACTTGAACTTACCACATAAACGGTACTGTCTTCATCATCCTTTGCAATGTAATACTGGTTCGTAGAAGTATTTTCATCTCCGATGTTGAATTTCGTTGTTCCGTCATCTGTTGTAACAGTCACGGAATTGGACGGAGAATCCAATCCATATTCCGTGAGGTCATCCACGTTTTCAAGAACTCTGTCTGCCTCCACCTTTTCCAGAGCGGAGGCTGCGGAATCAAGCGTTGTCTGATTTACAGGGAAAGCAGTCTCATCTTTTTTTACCCAGGAGTCATCTTTTTTCTCAAAGACCGTATCCTTCTTGTCTATGATAAATTCCAGGGATTTGATATCATCCGTTTTCACAGAATACACTTCTGTTTTGCTTTCCTCTTCACTGCTGCTCTCTGTGCTCTCTTTTTTTGTCACGTAGGTGTTTAATCCTACGTAAACACCTCCAAGAACTGCAAGAACAACAACTGCCGAAACAAGTTTTGTCGATTTTTTCATTATGCTTTTCTCCTTCTGAGCCAGATCAGGAATCCTGCAACAAGGAATACGCCAGGAATCAGACCAATGGTGCAGATTTTCCAGAATGCCGCATCATAATCAGTAACTGTCAGGCTTGCAGACTGCAGGCTCTTGGATGAAATAGAAACAGAGCTGCTTTCATCTGTACTGGTCATCCAGCTTAAAGACTCCAGAAGAAGTTTCTCATTTCCACCGGATACCATCTGATTTACCTGACTTTCCATCAGGTTTGCTGTGGAATAATAAACGATCTGTGTTTCTTTGTCATCATCCAGTTTTTCAGTGATAGCGACACCAAGATCAAACGGTCCATCAACATCGCCGTCCTCTTTTTCAATCTGACTGCTCTGCATGTTAATCTTAGAGTAAGCCTGGTCAGAAGTTGTCAGGATACTGTCAATAGTTACTGTATCTCTTACATCGTCTGTTTTCTGGATTCCCTGTGCATACGGTGCAAGTACATAAGATCCTGCTGAAGCTGTCTCAGAGCTTGCATCTGTGCTGTTTACAGTCGGAACCAGATAATATGGCATCTGCATTCCGTAATGCTGGCTGTCACCCTCAAATACGATTCCTTCTGCACGTTTAACGCCGTAGTTTGCAAGAACAGCATCAAAATTCGGCAGATCATCCTGTGTGTAGTCAGAAAAGATCATTGCCTTTCCACCGGCTTCCAGATAATCCAGGATCTCTGCTTTTTCATCTTCGGAAATATCACTTGTCGGGGATACGATCATCAGGCAGTCTGCATCATCCGGTACTTTTCCTTCTGTGAGAAGATTCAGCTCTTTGATATCAATGTTTGCTTTCTGGATGTCTTCCTTGAAGCTGGAATCCAGATCTTTCTCACCGTGTCCGGATAAAGTGTACATGATCGGAAGATCCTCGGAAGTTACATATCCGATGGCACTTGTTATCTGTCCTTCACCGTCAAAACCTGTTGTTGTCTGCTGCCAGGTATTATAATCTACAGAAGTAGAATACATGTCATTATAGCTGATAACCTTGTTCCGGTCTCCGCAAACTACGATCAGACTGTTTGCTGCAAGATCATCTGTTGTATATTCCGAAGCAAATTTCGGATTTACAACCGGATCTTTTACTTCAACTTTGATATGTTTAGATTCATCTTCATAACGTTTCAGAAGATTTGAAATGGTGTCATCCTCAGAACCGCTCTGTGCGATCTGGTAAATAGTAACATCTTTATCCAGTGCCTTCAGCACTTTTTTTGTTTCATCGCCAATAGTGTAAAGCTTGGATGAACTTACATCAAGCTGTGAATATTTGGATGGGATCGCACCTACGATCATATTGATCACAACTACGATCACAATAAAGATCGCTGCCATTGCCATGCTGTAGGAACCGTTTTTGATATGTTTTTTACTGATGGTTCCTACCAGTTTTTTCGGATCTGGTTTATGTTTTTTCTTTTCAGATCCTTCCTGTGCAGCTTCATTTACTGCTGCCTCACCTTTATTTTTCTTGAATTTATCACTGAATTTCATTTCCATTCACCCCCTAGTTCCAGCGTCTCTTCTGAATGGACTGCATAGTAAGGAACAGGCAGATCGCAACAACAGAAATAAAATAAACAATTCCTGTCACATCAAACACGCCGTTTGTAAAGTTGTCATAATGTCCGCTCAGATTGAATACATTCAGCACTTTCTGGATTCCTCCCTGGAAAATACTGGATTTCACAACGTATACGATAACAAGGGCAATTTCTCCTGCTGCTCCGATCACTGCAGAGATCAGAATATTTTTTATCATGGTATAAATGATAATCGCAACAGCCACGATCAGAAGTCCGAATGCAACTGCTGTTGACATGGATGTCTGTGAAAAGAATGAAGAAATTCCGTTCATCATATAGAAAGCAAACAGAAATACAAAAGTAAGTACTGCTGCAATTACCTGGCTTTCTGTAAGTGCTGACATAAATACACCGATGGCCAGATTGGCGCATCCCAAGAGGAAAAATCCCAGGATTCCGGTGTATGCTGAAGCAAAGGAAACTGTTCCGAATTTACTCATGATCAGTGGATAAAAACACATGATCACAACCGGGATTGCAAATACTGCAACCAGTGCAAGGTATTTTCCCAATACGATATCCCACACAGATACCGGTGCCGTCAGAAGAAGCTGATCTGTTTTTTGCTTACGTTCTTCTGCAAGTACACGCATGGAAAGGATCGGCACACCGATCAGGAACACGAATGTCAGTGCGCTTAACGTATATTCAAATTTTGAATAGCCGCCTGAAAGCTGATATGCGGAAAAATAAATTCCCGTCAGCACCAGGACAAAAAATATAAAGAGATATCCAACCATGGAGGTCAGATAGCTTTTCAGTTCTCTTTTAAAAATCGCTGTCATGACTGATCCCCCTTTTTCTCGTCTGAAGCTTTCTCCGTTTCCTCAGATTTTGTTTCTTCGTCTTTATGTTCGTCTTCTATCGGCTTCCATTGAGATTTCTTCTTGCTCGCTGAAGATTTCTTTTCACCTTCGGTGAGTTCAAGGAAGACATCCTCAAGAGATACTCTCTTAACCTGCATCTCGTAGATCGGACAGTCTGCTTTCGCCATGGCATAGAATACTTCTTCCCTGATATCCACATTTTCTTCAATGGAGACCTTTGTTTTCCACAGTTCCTCATCTGTGTCGCAGGACATTTCCACACCTGTAACACCTTCAATGGTTTCCAGATTTTTGCGGATCGTATCTTTTTCGCCTTTTACTTTCATAAGAAGGCTGTTTGAACCCGCTGCCAGACGTTCCAGATTGTCCGGTGTATCGCTGGCCACCAGTTTTCCATGGGAAATAATGAGGACGTAATCACATACGGCTCTGACTTCGGAAAGAATGTGGGAGCTTAAGATAACAGTATGTTTTTTCTTCAGACTCTTGATCAGGTCTCGAATCTCAATGATCTGTTTCGGGTCAAGTCCAACTGTCGGTTCATCCAGGATAATAACTTCAGGATAGCCCAGGATTGCCTGTGCAAGACCTACTCGCTGACGATAACCTTTGGAAAGATTTTTGATCAGACGGTCTTTCATGTCTGTGATCTTTACCATATCCATGACTTCTTTAATCTGTTTTTCTTTCTGATTTCTTGGGATTTTTTTCAGATCAGCCGCAAATTTCATATATTCAAGAACTGTCATATCAAAATAGAGTGGCGGCATTTCCGGCAGATAGCCGATACATTTCTTAGCTGCTTCCGGTTCTTCCAGAATATCATGACCATCGATCATTACTTTTCCTTCTGTGGATGCAATGTATCCTGTGATCATGTTCATTGTTGTTGATTTTCCTGCTCCGTTGGGACCCAGAAATCCGTAAATTTTCCCCTTTTCGATTTGAAAGGAAAGGTGGTCAACAGCGGTATGGTCGCCATACTTTTTGACCAGATTACTTACTTCAATCACTTTACTCTCCTCCTTTAAGCATCTTTTTCAATAGAAAATGCCCCTGGATGAAACAGAGAATGGGGGAATCCAGGGGCATCTCTATCATTGTATAGTGTAAAAGTAATTTGTGATAAAAGTAGGATAACTTTGTGATAATTTTGTGAAACTGCTGGACAAAAAAATCTCCTGTCGTACAAATTTCATTGTTGTTCGACAGAAGATTTCAATTTAACCGAATGATTCCATGCAGTTATTCGGTACAGAGCTGCATAGCAAATTCGACTTGTATATATTCGTCTGAACTCAGCGATTATGCAAGTGGCTCTCTGAGCGGTGTACCGGCTTTTCTTGGATATTTGCCCGGTGTATTCTTTACTTTTTCGATAATTACCAGAGAGCGGCTGATCTCGGAACCCGGAAGGTCAAAGTACCGGATGTCGCGAATCTTTCCGCCGAGGATCTTTATTGCTTTCTCTGCTGCTTCTGCTTCTTCCTTTACGGAACCGGATTTATAGGACACAAAAACTCCTCCGACTTTTACATATGGGAGACAGTATTCAGATAGGGTTGCCAGGCCGGATACTGCTCTGGATACGCAGAGATCATATTTTTCTCTGTAGGATTTGTTTTTGGCATATTCTTCTGCTCTTCCGTGGATGGCGGAAATTCCGTTAAGTCCGAGAAGTTCGAAGGTTTCCTCCAGGAATTTTACCCGTTTGTTCAGGGAATCCAGAAGGCAGGCTTCCACCTCTGGAAAAGTGATCTTCAATGGAACACCCGGGAATCCTGCTCCTGTTCCAATGTCCATGACAGTTTTTACCTGTCTCATATCTACAGCCTTGACACAGCAGAGGCTGTCCAGGAAATGTTTCACGAGAACCTCATCAAATTCTGTGATTCCGGTTAAATTCATGACTTTATTTTTTTCTATAAGATATTCGTAAAACCGGATAAACTGGTGTTTCTGTGTGTCATTTAGAGTAATTCCAAGTTCTTCACAGCCTTTTTCCAGGATTTCTAAATTGTACATGTAGTTTCCTCTCTATTTCTTTATGTTTTTATTGTTCATATACGATATATCTTTGTTCTTAATGCTTATTTCCTGATCTGCTTTCCAGGTATACAAGAAGTACGGAGATATCAGCAGGGGATACGCCTGAGATTCGGGATGCCTGTCCAATGGAGATCGGTCTGTAAGATTCCAGTTTCTGACGGGCTTCGATACGAAGACTTCCTACATCTTCATAATCAATATCTTCCGGAATTTTTTTCTGCTCCAGTTTCTTGAACTGTTCTACCTGCTTCATCTGACGGCGGATGTAACCGTCATACTTAATGTTAATTTCTACCTGCTCGCATACATCTTCCGGAAGTTCCGGTCTTTCTTTATCAATTGGCGCAAGTACATGATAATTAAGCTCAGGTCTGCGGATCAGTTCTGCAATCGTAGTTCCGGATTTCAGAAGTGTGCTTCCCTGAGATTCCAGAAGACTCTGTACTTCTGCAGAGCCGCCTACGGTTGTATGTTCTACCCTCTCGATCTCTTCCTGGATCATACGCTCTTTTTCCTGTAATTTATGATAGGTCTCATCGTCGATCAGGCCTACCTCCCAGCCTTTTTTGCGGAGACGGAGATCTGCATTATCCTGGCGAAGAAGCAGACGGTACTCTGCACGGCTTGTCATCATTCTGTATGGCTCGTGATTTTCCTTTGTTACAAGATCATCGATGAGAACACCGATATATGCTTCTGAACGATCCAGAATGAGCTGTTCTTTTCCTTTTACTTCCATTGCTGCATTAATTCCTGCGATAAGGCCCTGAGCGGCTGCTTCCTCGTATCCGGAGCTTCCGTTAAACTGTCCGCCGCTGAAAAGTCCTTTGATCTTTTTGAACTCCAGTGTTGGATAGAGTTGGCGTGGATTGATGCAGTCGTACTCGATAGCATAGGCATTTTTTACGATCCTGGCATGTTCCAGCCCTGGTACGGAATGGTACATTTCGTACTGAACATCTTCCGGAAGGGAACTTGACATTCCACCAATGTACATTTCATTTGTGTAAAGACCTTCCGGTTCGATGAATACCTGATGACGTTTTTTATCTGCAAAACGTACTACTTTATCCTCAATGGACGGACAGTATCTTGGGCCGGTTCCTTCAATCATACCGGAATACAGCGGGGATCTGTCCAGATTTGCACGGATGATTTCGTGTGTTTTTTCATTTGTATATGTCAACCAGCAGGATTTCTGCTCGATCTGTACGGATTCCGGGTCTGTTGAGAAAGAGAACGGAACTACCTTTTTGTCTCCGAACTGTTCTTCCATCTTGGAATAATCAATGGTGTTTCCAGCGATTCGGGCCGGTGTTCCTGTTTTGAAACGGAACATTTCAATTCCCAGCTTTTTCAGGGAATCTGTAAGGTAGTTGGCTGCCTGAAGTCCGTTTGGGCCTGTATAGTTGCTTACGTCTCCGTAAATACAGCGGGCCTTCAGATAGGTTCCTGTGCAGAGGACTACCGCTTTTGCGTGATACGTAGCTCCTGAGAAGGTTTTTACACCCGTGATGTGTCCGTCTTCTGCCAAAAGTTCCGTTACTTCGCCCTGACGGATGGTCAGGTTTTCTGTGTTTTCCAGAGTTTTTCTCATTTCTGTGCTGTAGGCCTGTTTGTCTGCCTGGGCACGAAGGGAATGAACTGCCGGTCCTTTGGACTGATTGAGCATTTTGGACTGAATAAATGTTTTGTCTATATTTTTGCCCATTTCACCGCCGAGAGCATCAAGCTCACGGACGAGGTGCCCTTTGGAGCTGCCTCCTACATTGGGGTTGCAGGGCATTAAAGCGATACTGTCTACGCTGACTGTGAACATGACTGTCTGCAGGCCCAGACGGGCACTTGCCAATGCGGCTTCGCAGCCAGCATGGCCTGCACCTACTACTATGATGTCGAAAAACTGTTCCAGATTTTTCATGCTTTTTCTCCTCGTATATATTCTTATTTTTTCGTTATTTCTTTATAAATTTGATTAGTTTGTTTTCCCCTGGCAGGATGCTTATTTTTTATATGGACACTATTTTCCCATACAAAATTTAGAGAATATCTCATTAACAAGATCTTCCCCCAGTGATTCTCCAAGGATCCTTCCCAAACTCTCATATGCATCTGTCAGATCTATGGAATAGAAATCTTCAGGCATTCCGCTTTCTATACTATTTTCTACCAGAGAAAGACTTTCCACAGTTTTTAAAAGTTCCTGTCTATGCCGTTCATTTGTGATATAAACTTCATCATTGAAATTGATCTCTCCACTGAAGAACATTTCCCGGATTTTTTCTTCCAGATCTGTAATTCCGGTTTCTTCTTTTGCTGAAATCGGTATCACCGGCTGGTCTATTTTACTTTTTAAATCTTCTATATCTATAGCCGATTTAAGATCTGTCTTGCTGTAGAGGACAATTGTCTTTTTCTCTTGCAAAATTTTTATGATTTCTTCGTCATTTTCATCCAGCGGTACTGAGGAATCCACCACATAAAGTATCAGATCTGCGTCTGCTGCCATTTCTTTTGCTTTGGATACACCAATCTTCTCTACGATATCTTCTGTCTGACGAATACCGGCTGTGTCTGCGATCTTTAATGTGATTCCGTTCAGGTTTATATACTCTTCCAGTACGTCTCTGGTGGTTCCTGCAATATCTGTTACGATGGCTCTGTCTTCTCCCAGAAGCAGATTCAGCAATGATGATTTTCCTGCATTTGGCTTGCCAAGAATTACTGTCCGGATACCTTCCTGGATGATTTTTCCGTCTCCTGCTGTCTTTAGCAATTCCTGTATTTTTTCTTTTTCTTCTGCCACGATCTGCTCTAATTCTTCTGGATATCCTGTCAGATCATAGTGCTCCGGGTCATCTAATGCAGATTCAATGTACGCTATATGGTACAATAATTTTTCTCTGATTTTCTGTACCGTTTTTCGTACTGACCCTTTTAATTGGCTGACTGAATTCTTTAATGAGTACTCGTTTTTGGACTGTATCACATCCATAACGGCTTCTGCCTGCGATAAATCAATCCTTCCATTGAGAAACGCTCGCTTGGTAAACTCTCCTGGTTCGGCAATTAGGGCACCATTTTTCAGTACTGTCTCCAATACTTTTTTCATTGCCAGAACGCCTCCATGACAGTCAATTTCTATTGTATCTTCACCTGTATATGTCCGTGAACCTCGCATGGCCATGACCAGTACTTCGTCTATCATTTCTTCGCCATCATATATATATCCGTAATGAATCGTATGGCTTGGGACATTCTCCAGAGATTTTTTTCCACCCTTGGAGTGGTACACTTTTGATGCAGTCTCAAAAGCTTCCGGCCCGCTGATCCTGACAATTCCGATTCCCGATGCACTCATAGCTGTGGAAATCGCAGCAATCGTTGTCTCTTCCATTATTCACTCTCCTCTCAAAAGTTCCTGCCAACAGGATTGCTCCATAATCCCGGCACAAAAAAAGTTATTCCGGAAAAGCTTTTTACACGCAAAAAACACGTATTATTCACGCTTTCACCTAGAATAACATCTTCTGTCAGTTTCTATATTTATAAATGTGATCTCTGCATTCCGGATGTCCGCTGCAGAAATATCGTTACTGTTCACTGAAGTGTTTTTGTAAGCAAAGGTCACAGAAAAACTGAGAACAATGTAAACAGTAACGAAATATTTTTTATTATTTCTCTTCAATGATTATAAAGAATTGCTGTGGAGATTGCAATGATAATTTTTAATTTCCCATTAAGCTTTCACCTGTTTTAAGAGATTTAATAGCTGTTATACCCTTTTGTAAATAATCGGAACATCATATCCGAAGGTTCTCTTTCCATTCACTTCCATACTTTCCGATACCTCTAGACACGCATCTGAGAATTTTTCCCACAGCCTGAATGTCACAACCGGAGTAAATTGGCTCACACTGCCGCCTTCCCAAAAACCATCCTTTTCCTGATATAATGCCGGTGTAAACTTCACAGATTTTCTGAGTTCACTATAATCTACAGTCTTCATAGAATTATAAGAAAACGTATTTTTGTCTTCTCCTTCCGGAATTTCATAGGAAGACAGCATAATTTTATCGTTATTATCTGTAATAAGAAATAGATGTGGTGATGCATGACGTCTTCCGGCCGTCTCATAATAGCTTTCTTCTACAATAAATATTCCAGTAAAATCTTCAGGAATATTTTTTATTTTATCATTGCATACTGTATTTACATGTTGTGCATACGGAAATATTTTCCCGGCTTCTTTCATTTCTGTAAATTGCTCTTTATTATCAAAATGCCCTGTCATAAGCTTTACAAATTTTTCAATTTTCATAATGATGACCTGCCTCTCTCGTGCCCGTCAGGCACATTAATCAAGCGGATATTCGCAATCCATATTCGCCACCTGGCTCTGCACCGATAAACCACTTCGCAGTTTATCAGTAAAAAAAGCCGTATCCACAGAGCTTTCGCTCCGGACTACGGCTTATATTTTTTACCACTGAATCAGTAATTATTCCTTTTCAGTTTTACCACTACATGTCTGTAAGGTTCTTCACCCTCACTGACTGTCTCTACATAGCGGTTGCCCTGCAGAGATGCGTGGATGATTCTTCTCTCGTACGGATTCATCGGTTCCAGAACTACCGGTTTTCTGGTTTTCTTCACCTTGAAAGCAATTCCTCTTGCAAGGTTTTCCAGAGTTTCTTTACGGCGTCTTCTGTAATCTTCTGTATCAAGTTTTACTCGGATATAAGTAGACTCTCCTTTGTTTACCACAAGGCTTGTCAGATACTGAAGAGAATCCAGTGTCTGTCCTCTTTTTCCAATGAGGATACCCATATCCTCACCCTCAAAATCTACATCAAGAGAACCATCTGCAGTGTTATATTTGGATGTAATCTCCACTTCTCCAAGATCCATGGAACCAAATACATCGCGAAGAAATACAACTGCTCTCTCCTCAACTTCTTTGATCTTCTGCGGATCAGTAAGGATCTCTACCGGTCTGCCCTGCTTCGGTGCTCTTTCACGTGTTTCTTTTGGCTGACGCTCTTTCGGAGCTCTTGGCTGTTTCTCACGTGCAGGTTTGGCTTTGCCCTGGAAATCCCTTACCGGTTTTTCCTTCGGTGCTGCAGCCTTTGCAGGTGCTTCCGCAACTGTTTTCTCCACCTGTACAGTTTCTGTCTTCACCGGTTTCTTCTCTTTTACAGGAGCAGCTTTCGGTACAGACTCTTTCTTTACATTCGGAGTAAACGTCTTGTCTAATTTCTTCTCATCTTTAATAGCGTCCAGTTTCACTGACTCTACCAGATCATCGATTTCCTGCATATCAGAAACTGGCTCGATTCTGCGAACTTTGATCACGGCAGGTTTGCTGCCGATTCCGAAGAATCCGGAGCTGCCTTCACTGATAACCTGAATATCAAGCTGGTCACTGGAAGTTCCAAGCTCAAGACACGCTTTTGTGATAGCTTCATTCTTTGTTTTTGCTGAAAACTGAATGTAATCCTCCATTACGAACCCCTCCGTTCCTGATTATTTCTTCTTATTTCTCTCGTCAAAGTCTCTTACGAGATTAGCTTTGGCTGTGATGCTTCCTGCTTTTGCACTTCTTGACTTCGCATAAGCTTCATCAACCTTGCGTGCTCTGTCTGAAGCACCATTGTTTCCGCTGTTGCCCTTATCAATTACAGGTTTATTGATATTCTTGGCGGACTGATGAGCCTGATTGGTGATCTTCTGAGGCGGAAGTCCTTCCTTCGCACGCTTCGCTTCGATCTTCTTCATATTCTCATTAACCAGATCATCAATGTTCATCTTATCAAGATGACGGTTGATCGCAAACTGCTGAGCACTTCGTACAACAGCACTGGCGATCCAGTAGATACCAAGGCCAACCGGGAATGTGAAGCAGAAGAATGCAGACATCAGCGGCATAACCATGTTCATGGTCTTCATGGAGCTTGCCATTGCACTGGCCTGATCATTTCCGTCTGTCGGCTGTGTTGCTGCCTGTGGCATAAGCTTCAGGTTCAGCATCTGAGTTGCCCATGCAAGAACCGGGATCAGAAGTGCTATGATCGCAAGTAACAGAGAACCATGATTTTTGAGGAACTCCATGATATAATACAGCGGCTGGTCTGCGATATTCAGTCCACAGAATCCCTGCATCTTGGAAATCTCATGAGAAGTACTTGTGATCATATCAGAAAAGCCTGAAAACTGATCCATCTTGGCCAGCTCTTTCCACTGTTCAGGAGAAAGTGCATACAGAAAATCAACAATAGAGTTACTTGTAGCATTTCCGGCACTGTCCATAACGAGACGTACTCGTGTCATGGAATTATCTGTAATAAACTGCTGCAGGATATCCGTGTATCCGTTTACAGCTACCAGCTTGTCAACTACACCAGTAAAAATGCTCTTTACACTTCCAACGTAAGCAGGAATTCGGTAGATAACCTGATACAGTGCAAACAGAATAGGCATCTGAATGGCTAACTGTACACAGCTACCGGTGGGAGAAACACCATATTTCTGATAAACAGCCTGGGTTTCTTCGTTCATTTTCATCA
>OLOR01001027.1_pt1 | contig 27551 bp, 20 predicted proteins | sample 1672521 | NCBI WGS metagenome assembly OLOR01 (sample SAMEA3136695, study PRJEB25190) | human gut metagenome | biome: human gut; feature: human-associated habitat; material: faeces | place: Austria | collected 2013
CGGCACGGATAGCAATGTCCGCAGTATACCTGAGGCTCGATGGTTACTTTCTGGCCAACTTTAAAGCCCGTCACATTCTTTCCAAGTTCTGTGATCTCACCGGAAACCTCATGTCCCTGTGTCACCGGATATTTGGTAAACGGGTGCTTACCGTGGTATACATGGATATCTGATCCGCAGATACCAATGTTCATGATCTTAACAAGAACCTGGTCATCTCCCACTTTCGGAACATCTACCTCTCTGAAAATAATCTCTCCTGGATTTGTCATTACCTGCTGAATCATATCTTATTTCCTCCTCGTCTATTTTTGTGATTTATTTCGCTTTTATCTTTTATTAATCATTTTATCAAAGTGACTATATTATCATTCCTGTAAACTCATTTGTCAATAGTGTTTCCTGTGTTTCTACTTATTGTACAAATTATCGTTTTTATTTTTATGCACATTTATCAAGCAAACAATACAGTAAAACAGCGATAGAAAAAGCTCGCAGATCCGACACGACCATTTCTGATACATGACAGATATGCGAGCTCAATTCTCATAAATCCATATAACTCTGTATTCTTATATATTCCTGATCAGTTCATAAAAAAAGTGCTTCGCCGCACCGACTGCTGACGCTTCCTTTCTGTAAGTACAGTTCTTCAGATATCGGATATCACAGTCAAAGCCGTTGTATTCCATAACCTTTTCCCCGAGAGGAATCATATGATCGGCAAGATATCCACCAACTTCTCCACCAAGGATGATATCCATATCATAAGCCATTCTGAGATTGGAGATCAGCACAGCCAAATGATCCAGATATTCTGCCCACTTCTTCTCTGCTTCACTGTTTCCGTGGGAAAGTGCCTCCATAAACTGCTCCAGAGTTTCATACCTTCCAGCTGTCAGTGCACTGGCAGCACAGTAGGCATCTGCACAGCCTTTCTTGCCGCAGTAGCACTTCCGTCCACCCGGAACCAGGATCATATGGCCGAACTCTCCTGCTTTCCGGTTCTGTCCTGCAAACAATTTCCTGTCAATACAGAAAGCTCCTCCCAGAGTATTATTCAGTGAAAGATATATGGCATCCTGATACTGGTTAATGTCCTCTGCCAGCATAGCTGCATTGGCATCATTTTCAAAACAGACAGGGCAGGAAAAAGCCTGTTCCAGAAAATTCAAGCTGTAATTTTCGATCTGCAAAGCATGAGACTTCACAACAAGATGCTGCTCCTGATTGATGATTCCCGGAATGGATATCCCGATTCCCAGCAGTTTGTCCGGTTCATCCATATCCCCGAGAAATTTTTTTGCCAGAGAAGCAAGCTCCACACAGTAGGATATCTCCTGTGAAAATTTCATTCTCACACGTTCTGTCTTCTCGATCTCAGACCGCATATTCACCAGCGTCATCCCTACATGATTGGCAGTGATACGAATACCCATTGCATAGCGGTAACCGGGATTGATCCCGATACTCTTGGCTTTTCTGCCTCCTGTAGAAGCATATTCCCCGGTCTCCATAAGCACTCCGCCTGCCATAAGCTCGTTTACATTGGAAAGCACAGTAGGCATACTCATATTCAGATTTTTGGAAATCTCCACCTTTGAGGTGTCCGCATTATTCATCACATAACTGACGATCCTGGATCTTGTATTATTTTTTTTCTCTGTTTTTGATGCCATATCAAACCTCTTTTATAAACTGTTTTACAAAAGATATGATAGCCTTTCCCTTTGAATTTGTAAAGTATTTTCTGTTGTTGTTCAGCTACATATTCTCCAGAATCTGTTTCACCAGCTGCCGTGATTCCATAGGCTTTGCGATATGACCGTTCATACCTGATCTGCTGCATTCATCCACACATTCCTGTGCAGTCTGGGCAGTCATTGCCAGAATGATGACCTTCTGCGCATCCGGACGGTTCATGGCACGGATAGTCTTTGCCGCCTGAATTCCATCCATCACCGGCATCATCACATCCATAAGGATCACAGCGAACTCACCTTTGGCAGATGCCTGGAATTTTTCCACGGCTTCCTTTCCGTTCCATGCTTTCTCAACAGCTGCTCCATGCTCTGTAAGATAAAATTCTGCAATCTCCATATTAATCTCGTTATCCTCGACCAGGAGAATCTTTTTCCCGGAAAGTGCTTTTCCATCGGGAAGAATATCTTTTTTCATGATCTGGTTTTTCTCTTTATCGATCAGGAAAGGAAGGCGGAATGTAAAAGTTGTTCCGACACCAAGAGTACTCTCCACTTCAATAGTTCCCTGCATCTGTTCAATAAGCTTCTTCACAATAGACATTCCAAGACCGGTTCCGCGATACTGTGTCCTTGCACCGTTCTCTTCCTGATTAAACGGCATGAACAGCTTATTCTTTACAAATTCCTCACTCATACCGATTCCGGTGTCTGTAATCCTGAATTCATATACAGCATTTATCCCGTCACTGGAGATCTCTTCGATATAAGTTTCTACTGTACCGCCCGGCTTATTATACTTAACAGAATTGCTCAGAAAATTCAGCATGATCCTCTGAAGCTGAAGAGCATCTCCCACAAGCGCAGTATGTTTCACATATCCTCTGCGTCTGCGGTGGATCATTCCTGTTTCCACCATCTGTGCATCGATCAGTAATGCCACTTCATTAGCCAGTGTTTCCAGATCAAACGGCTCCTGTTTCAGCTTACAGTTGCCTGATTCCAGCTTGCTCATATCCAGCACATCATTGACAAGTGCCAGAAGATGACTGGCAGAAAGCTCCAGCTTTCGGAGACTGTCATCCATTTTTTCTGCATCATTCCTGTTCTTCTGTATGATATTCAGCATTCCCATAATACCGTTGATCGGTGTACGGATATCATGGCTCATACGGTTCATGAATTCTGTTTTCGCCTTACTTGCAGAATCTGCTTTTTCAAAAGCCTCCTGCAGACGTTCATTCTCCTGCAGTTCCTGTTCATGAAAAGCCGATGTGTTCTTGAACAGTATAATGCCATGTACAACGATCTGTTCTCTGCCCGTGCAGCTGTCATAAAGCGTATCCCTTGACATGAGCACAGTCTTCTGCAGCCATACAAAGCTTCCATCCGCGCTTTTCTTCCGAAATTCCACTATAATCTGCTTTGCGCCTGTCTCAAAACGTTCAAGAAGTTTCTCCGCAGAATCCACAATACGGTAATTCTCCAGTGTTTCATCGGCAATTTGGTTGCGTTTTTCTTCGCAGTATTCATTATAGGAGCACGGAAGCTCCAGCTCATCCAGAAATTCCAGTATCCCTTTCTGATAAAAAACCTGCTCCATCCTGTCCTCAGTGAGATTTACCATGTAACCCGCCTCTGCAGTTTCCAGGAGAGCGTCCGCATAATTGCCATTCTCCACAATAGACTGACGAAGCTGCTCATAATATCGGGTAAGCCTCACCTTCTCACTGACTGCTTTCTCCTCACAATTCTGGAAATCTTCAAATCCCAGTGCAAAATGGTGGAGCCGTCCATCCTCTGCGCCATTAATAAAAAGTATGGTCATTTTTCCATATTGTACTTTATCCTGTTTATGGTACTGATACGGAATCTCGATCTTTCCGGCTGACTCTGTAAGATTCTCATCCAGATAAGATATCTGCAGCTTTTCCCTGAGTGATCTTCTTGTTTCCCCTGAAGAAAATTCCTCCACGATCTGCTCTACAGCACCGGAATAGCTGCCGTCCTCTGCAAGGATAAAATCTGCTCCCGCCCGGAGGGTTCTGTATTCATCCAGTCTGGCATTGCAGTACAGGCATGCGGAAAAATCATAGCCCTGAAATTTCAGGCGGTCACGGATCTCCTGATCAACCTTCTGCCGGTCTGCTGCCTCCTGCAGCTTCGCCCGGTTCTTGTCAATGTACATATTTTTGTCCGCATAGCGGAAAAGATCTCTCAGCGTACTTCCCTCAAAATCCACCATACTGGCGTATCCGGCTGCATAGCTGATAGGCATCTCCGGATGTCTTCTGGAATATTCATCTGTATGCTTCCGGATCCCCTGCAGACAATCCCGGATTCCCTGATCATCCAGGCCTTTCAGCACGGCAATAAACTCATCGCCTCCGTCGCGTCCCACAAAATGTTCTCTCGGGACAGCTTCACGAAGAAGGATGGCAAAAGACCGGATGTACTCATCACCTTTCTCATGTCCCAGGTTATTGTTAATGGTTCTGAGATTATTAAGGTCAAAAACGCAGACCGCAATGTTTTGTTGTCCTTCGGCATCTGATGTTTCCGTACCATCCAGGATCTCTTCACATTTATTCTTGTTTGGAAGTCCCGTTGCTTCATCCAGATAGACTTTCTTCTGAAGAATCCTGTTCTGAGCTGCAAAACGGAGAGCCCGGATCAGTTCCCCTGCAATCAGGATGATCAGTCCCACGATATCCACGATAACGATCTTCTCCAGCCGATCCAGCGAGGTGGCTTTTTTCTGGGAATAGTCTTCTGCCAGGCCGGTAGCCTCGTCACAGATATGGAAAAACTTCTCGCTCATAGATATGATATCTGTATTCTCATATCCCTTCTCACGGACAAGATCTATCTCCTGTGTCAGTTTCTGGAAATACTCATCCAGTTCAACCATCTTGTTCTGGAATGCATTGTCATCCAGACGCACAAAATTCAGTTCATCACTGCCGTTTTGAAGTCCGTTTATATAAGAAGCAATGGTACCGCGCATCTTATCCTGCGGCTGTCCTGCATTCTCCAGCTTTACCATTCTCTGAGTTCCGCCGCGTACAAATCCTGCATAATTGACAATACGTGCAGTTCCCTGGATCTGTCCAACCATGATCATGATACTGAAAAACAGCACGATCAGTATCACCGTCAGAACTGTCATACCGAAACGCATGATATATGACAGATTTTTGTTTGAACCTTTCTTTGCGTGTTTCATTGAAATTTTCGCTCCGTTATATAATTTTCTTCTTTTTCTGATGTTCCCATTTTAGCTGTAACCCGAACTGTTTTCAACCATTTTGCCTGTTTTGTTTTGGATGTTTTTTTAAACATTCATGACTTTCCGCTCGGTCAGTTTCCGGAATTCTCCATTACCAGAAATGATACTGTCAGATATTCTCTTTCATAAGCATTGTCCAGATTAAGGTCAAATATCTCCACTATCCTTTTCAGGCGGTACACAAGAGTATTTTTGTGCACAAAAAGCCTCTTCGCCGTAAGAACCCTGTCACGCTCGCACTGAAGATATACACGCAGGATATGATAAAAATCCGTGGATTTCAGGCTGTCATACTCTCTGAGTCTGTCAAGTGCCGGATGGATGGCAAGTCTTCTTAAAAGAGGATCCCGATACAGGGCGGTCATATCTTCCAGTGCACAGTTATAGTAATCCTTCACTCCTTTTTCCAGTGCTTTCCTGGCCTGCTTGTACTGAATACTCATGTTCCTTATTCCTGCAAAAGGATAACTGCAGTGCATTCGGAAGCCCAGTCTTTTCAGCATATCTGAAAAACGTTCCGGAAACTCTATGCCGTATCGATTACCGGATTCTTCAAACCTCCGTTGCTTTATCGGAACTCCACAGACAATATTCCCATTCCCGCTCTCCCCATCCTGACAAAATACGATCTCAGGAAAATAACTGCACAGGGCCCACATCTGATATCCGTAATTCCGGCCACCTGCATCATCTTTTTCCAGGATTGCCACAACACCTGGCTGTGACGGCTCCCAGCCCTGCATCTGATAAAATGTCCGGAAACCGTTCTCATCCAGATGTCTTCCCTGAAGAAAATCCCGAAAAAGGCTCTGTACCACCGTTCCCTGCTGTTTCCCTGAATCATGGCCTGCCACAAGGCAGAGAGCCTTCTTCAAAATCTGTGCCAGATGTTTCTGATACTTTCGGAATTTTTCCTGACTGACGATCGTCAGCTGACCTGTCAGCTGATGTTCACTGTTCTCCTGACTGATCATCATAGACCATGGATAGCTGTCTGTATATTCTTCATAAAAAATCTCACAGTCCCATTTCTGAGGAAGCATTTCCATATACTTTCCCTTCTGCATCTGCACAAGTGAATCTACAGATAATGTACCGATATCCCAGAAATCATCCCAGTTCCGGTTGACACTGCCTTTAGGATACTGTCTGGAAAACGCAGTTACCTGAAGACTGGTATCAGTAAAAAATACAGGCCCGAAAATATCCCTGCACGCATCTATTATCACCTGCTCCGGGTTCTCCTGCTGAAAGGCTGCAAGCATGGTCTGCTCCCATTTCTGATAATAAACAAAAGCATCCATCACCATATCAAAAACATCCTCCAGTTCTTCTGTCCGAAGGCTGATAACATCCTTCCTGTGCACCAGCAGAACTTCTTTATCCTGCGAACGCTGAAAAAAATCTCCGGTACGACCAATATAAAGATAATCCGGATCCGGTGTCTTCTCATAGGAAAAAAGCCGGATTCCTGCAATGGTAAGTTCATCGGAAACAATGGTAGATACAGGTTCATATTTTCGTATCCACTGCTCGATAATATCCATGCTCAGCTTCATGCTCTATCTTTTCGTCTGTGCAGACGAATTTCCTCCTTTTTTTCTTCGTATCTGTGTTTCCCCTGGATATATACGAAAAATAATTGTCTGATATAATCAAAGTATAGTTGAAATATACAAAAAAATCAAGAAAGAGGTGTTTATTGTTATGGAAGATGGAAAGAATTTTGATGCAAGTTCTTCATGGTTCGCAACCAATGTCCGTGCAGCCGAAAAGGATGCCCCTGCTGCCGAAAAATTTGCCAAACGTATCCAGCTGGTAGAGGATGCCACCGCTCTGAAAGAGCCGGAACGTATTCCGATGTGTCCGATGCTTGGTGCTCTTCCCTACAATCTGGAAGGCTCCTCTTATAAGGCTGCCATGTATGATTTTCCTGCCGCATCGGAAGCTCTGGTGAAATTCTATCAGGAATTCCAGCCGGACGCAGCCACACATACAGGTTTCACCAGCGGAAAGGCCAATGAGCTTGCCGGATCGACCATGATCGACTGGCCGGGACGTCCCGGCACCAGTGTTCCTGATTTTTCCACCCATCAGGTTATTGAGAATGAATATATGGATGACAGCGAATATCCGGAACTGCTGAAGGATTTTACAGGCTTTATGCTCCGCAAGTATATCCCGAGAGCTTTTCCTGCACTAAAGGGACTGTCTGATATCCGCTTCGTTCCGTCTATTGTGCTGAATACCACCCCGCTGGCTTCCCTTTATTCCAGACAGGCACAGGAAGCTTTTTCTCTGCTTGCAAAGATCGGTGAGGAGGATGCGAAAGCAGCTGACGCTTCCAACGCAGTTTCCAACCGTCTTGCTGACCTTGGATTCCCGCCTATGTTTACAGGTGCAGGTGAAGCTCCTTTTGATATCATCGGTGATTACTACCGTGGAACTCTGGCTACCCTTACTGACCAGCTGGAATATCCGGATGAACTGGAAGCGGCCTGTGATCTGATGGCTGATATCCAGATTGAGTCCTGGCAATATTTCCGCAGTATCCCGCTTCCTGTGAAACGTGTTTTCTTCCCTCTTCATAAAGGTATGGATGGTTTCATGAGTCCGGAACAGTATGAGCGTATCTACTGGAAACCTCTCAAAAAATGTATGCTTGCCCTGATCGATATGGGTGTTACTCCGTATATTTACACAGAAGGCCGCTACAATACCCGTCTGGAGCAGCTGGCTGATATACCTAAAGGCAAGGTCATCTACCATTTTGAGACTGCAGATATGGAGCGTGCCAAAAAAATCCTCGGCGGTACTGCTGCAATCTCAGGCAATCTTCCGATCTATATTCTGGAGCATGGCACAAAACAGCAGGTTATTGATGAAACAAAGAAGCTGATCGATATCTGTGCACCTGGCGGCGGATATATTTTTGACACAAATGGTTGTATTGATAATGCCAAACGTGAAAACCTGGAAGCAATGTTTGAAACCTTGTATACATATGGACATAAATAAAGGAGGCGTTTCTTATGCTTACAATTCGTGAAAATTTTATGGAAACTATCAGGGGCGGTCATCCGGATCGTTTTGTAAAACAGTATGAATACCAGGAATGGATCAATGACCCTCTGTTTCCGATCTATTTCGGAAATATCATTCCCGGCGGTGAATGGGTGAATGGCTGGGGTGTGAAGAATAAATTCCCGGCTGGTGTTCCCGGACCCTTCCCATGCTGTGAGGGTGATGATAAGGTCTGCAAGGATGTTGCCAACTGGCGTGAGTATGTGAAGGCTCCCAATCTTGTTCTCCCACCGGAAGCATGGAAGGACTGTATTGAACAGGTTTCCCATATTGACCGGAAAGAGAAATTCGTCACTGCCAAGGTTTTCTGCGGTATTTTTGAGAAGCTCCATTATCTGATGGGTATGGAAGATGCCATGATCAATTTCTATGATGAGCCGGAGGCTATGCATGAGCTGATCGATTATCTTACTGACTGGGAGATCACTCTTGCAGAAGAGACTATCAAGTATGTTCACCCGGATGCTCTTTTCCACCATGATGACTGGGGCAGCCAGCGAAGTCTGTTTATCTCCAGGGAAATGTTCGATGAATTTCTTCTTCCTGCATACAAGAAGATTTACGGTTACTGGAAGGCTCATGGTGTTGAGGTCATCATCCATCATTCAGATTCTTATGCTGCGGATCTTGTTCCTGAGATGATCGAGATGGGTATTGATGTTTTTCAGGGTGCTGTTGGAACTAACAACATTCCTGAACTTATCAGGAAATACGGCGGCCAGATTACTATCATGGGCGGTCTTGACAATGGCATTTATGATCGAGCAGACTGGACCCGCGAGAAAGTGCGTGCAGGCCTGAAAGAGCTTCTGGAAGCTTCCGGCCCGCGCTACATCATCCCCGGCCTGACCATGGGCGGCCCCGAGACAACATATCCAGGACTTTATGAGGCTGTTTCCGAGGTTGTTGGGGAGTTTGATGAGGTTTATTTTCCGTTGAAATAAAAATCTTAAAACAACTAAACAAAGTGTTTGTCTATTTCCAAACATATTTGTTAATTTTGTGTTATTTTCGTGAATAATATTGTCATTTTATATGTTTTTTATTGATTTATGTATAATCCAGATTTATAATAAAAGATACAAAAAAGTACGAAAAATCCTACATGGAAATAAAATTCTGGAGGGAATATTATGAACGAAGAACTTTTTAATGAAGCGTCAAGATCCAATGTCCTTTCTAAGAAGCTGGTAGATCAGCTGCAGGAGAGCATGAGCTACAGCAGCATTTCCTTTATCAACTGGACGATCGAAGTTCTGAAACTGTTGAAAGCCCGTATTGAACGCGGAGATAAGCTCACAGATGAAACCACAGGTGTTACCTATGATCTTCAGTCTTTCCGTAAATTTGTGGAGGATAATTTCTCTGATTACATTACAGGCCAGGTATTTGCAGTATCCTTCAGAGCGCAGAAGATCTACTTCTCCCTGGAGTCCTGTCCGGGCGGCTACAACCTTATCATGGCAGATGATGGCAACCAGAAGACCTACCGCTGGATCTCCAGCCTCAGTAAACGTTTCTCACTGGTAGAAATGATCGCTACAGGAATCGTATATGTCAAAGATAACCGCACAGATACCTATCAGCCTTTCATCTCTGAGAATGGTAAATACTGTAAATATAATAAAGACACAGGAATGATCGTGGAACTGTAAGTAACAGACAGGGGAATCTGCACATGGCAGATTCCCCTGAAATTTTTCTCAGATCTCCTTCAGAAAATCAAACGGCTCTTCATCTTTCAAAAAGTGCATAAGCATATATGCGCACATAATAGCCACTCTTTCTTCCTTCAGGATTCTTCGTACTTCATCTCTGTCGGCGATGATAACTTCGATTTCTTCGCTGTCTTCCTGGGCTGCTGCGCTAATCTCGCCACTGGCGTAGCCATAGACGGTTGCGCAGGATTCATCTGTCATTCCGATGGTTGTGAAATACGGCTTCTCAAAAGCTTCTGCAACCTTGATCGGCTCAAGCTTCAGGCCTGTCTCCTCGTAAAGCTCTCTGGCTGCGCCCTCATGAAAATCTTCCCCAGGTTCCACCAGACCTGCCGGAAACTCATAAATATACCCGCCGATAGTATAACGATACTGACGGATCAGAACTACCTTGTCATGCTTCTCTCCATAAACACTGTAAATAATCACACCATCCGGATTATTTTCCCCTGTGGAAAGCTTCATCTCTTCCACATCCTTCGCTCTGGAAGCCACAAAATACGAAACCGGTGTATTGTGAACACTGGTTGCATCCACTCCGTAAAGATTCACGAATTTATTATCTGTAAGTTTTTTTACACTGTTGATCTTACCCATCTCAGAAAAACTCCTTCCAAAATATTCTCTTTTACAACATAGCCTCATAAACACATTGTAGTCCATCCCACACAAAAGGTCAATTTTTATGCTTTCACCAAATCGCAAAAAATGCTATAATCAATCATTATTCAGAAAGAAGGAAAAACATTGAACAATCAAACAACTGTCTCCCAGGATGAAAATCCTCTGGGAGCTGCACCAGTAGGCAGCCTGATCGCCAGATTCGCCATTCCTGCAGTGATCAGTATGCTGGTCAGTGCATTTTACAACATAGTTGACCAGATCTTTATCGGTCAGGGAGTGGGAATGCTTGGAAATGCAGCCACCAACATTGCATTTCCGGTAACCATCATTTCCACTGCAGCCGCTCTTCTCCTGGGAATCGGAAGTGCGTCCAACTATAACCTGGAAATGGGTGCAGGCCGGGAAAAAAAGGCCAGCTCCATCGCAGGAACCGGACTTTCTTCCCTTGCAATCTTCGGCACTGTGATCGCAGTGATCGTACTTTTGTTCCTGAAACCACTGCTTCACCTCTTCGGCGGAACACCGGACGTTATGCCATACGCCATTGACTACATGGGAATCACTGCCATCGGACTTCCTTTTTATGTGCTTTCCATTGGCGGTAATCACCTGATCCGCGCAGACAGAAGCCCGACTTATTCCATGACCTGCACATTGATCGGAGCCATTATCAACACTATCCTGGATCCGCTTTTTATCTTCGGATTCGGCTGGGGGATCAAAGGCGCAGCCTGGGCAACAGTCACAGGGCAGGTCGTTTCCGGAATTCTGGTGATCTTTTATTTCGCCAGACTCCGAAAAATGTATCTTGACCGTTCCATGCTGATCCCGCGGTTTCCCAACCTGTGTGCGATCTTTTCCCTTGGAATGGCCTCCTGCATCAACCAGATTGCCATTGCTGTGGTACAGATCGTTATGAACAATATTCTCCGCCACTACGGAGCAGAATCTGTTTACGGAAGTGATATCCCTATTGCCTGCGCAGGCATCATCTCAAAAGTCAACCAGGTATTTATGGCTATCTGCATCGGAATCTCCCAGGGTTCCCAGCCCATCTGGGGTTTTAATTACGGAGCCGAGAAATACAGCCGTGTGCGTCAGACTTACCGCTGTTCCGTAACACTTTGCACTATTATCGCTATGATATTTTTTATCTGCTTCCAGTTCTTCCCACATCAGATCGTGGGCATATTCGGAAACGGAAACGATCTGTATTTTCAGTTTGCGGAAAAATATCTCCGCATCTTTATGCTGATGACTTTTGCCAATGGGATACAGCCTATGTCTGCCGGATTTTTCACCTCTATCGGCAAGGCAAAGCTTGGTATCATCATGTCCCTTACAAGACAGGTACTTTTCCTGCTGCCGCTGATCGTGATCTTCCCGCTCTTTCTTGGAATTGACGGTGTCATGTATGCAGGACCAATTGCAGATACTTCTGCTTTCGTGCTTGCAGTTGTTTTTGCAAGAAAGGAACTTGGAATTATGAAATCCATGGAATCCGACCAGGAAATTTAGAAATTCAAACAAAAAATACCTGCTGACCAAAACAGAAATGCCATGTACCGGCCGCTGTCTCAAACAGCTGCACGTTACATGGCATTTCTATGTTAAAATCCGTAATATGTCTTTTGCGCTTAAATCAGTCACCTTTCAGCACAACACGGATTTTCTTATAAATTACAAACACGATCAGGGATGTCACTGCATATTTAAAAATATTAAACGGTGCAATGATCAGCAGTGCAAATGTAAGCAGTCCGTTTACTGAGCTGTGTACTGCGCTTCCCATCTGGATAAAAGTCTCAATCGGCATTCCAAAAGCTTTACCGTAAGCCGGGAGCAGTACGAACGCATTGATGAAGCATGCAAGGATCGCTGTCAGAACAGTTCCAACTGCCATACCTGCAACTGCATGTACTCTGCTCTTCTTATGATGAAAACGGTAAATCAGTCCTGCCGGTACCACATAGGCACATCCAAACAGGAAGTTTGCAACATCACCGACACCGGCTGTCATAGTTCCCTTGGTCACAAGATGCACGAGGATCTTCACAAGCTCGATCAGAATACCTGCTACAGGACCCATGGCAAAAGTTCCTACCATAACCGGAACCTCGGAAAAGTCAAGCTGATAAAAAGACGGTGCAAGAAACGGGATCGGAAATTCCAGATTCATCAGCACACCTGCAACAGCACCAAGCATGGCTACCTGCGCGATTGTCCTTGTCCTGCTCCTTTCCATGGCGTTTCCTCTCTGCAATACCTGTTCACTCATAATTCTCTCTCCTTCTTTCGAAATATTCCAAAGAAAATTTCTGCCAAAATCATGTCACGAGAATTTCCTGAATAATTCTCCCAAACATAGAAAACCCCGGGAACTTCTTCCCGGGGCACTGAGCACGTTTATAAAATACTGCGCGTTCTTCTCTCATCCAGACTTTACTGTCGGTTCCGGAATCTCACCAGATCAGCCGCCGAAGCGGGTCGCGGACTATACCGCCGGTAGGGAATTACACCCTGCCCCGAAGAAATTTTCTTTTGTGAATTTATTATAACTCACACTTTCTGTAATTACAACCTTTAATTTTGCTGTCTTTGCGTCTTACCGCTCCATAAGTACCGGTGCTTTCAGAAGTCCGGTTTGCCTTATCTGATATTCATATGCCCACAGATCACCTGTTGTTCTCCAGGCATTCGGTCCGTACCAGTCTTCTTTCCGGTCACAGTTATGCAGGGTGCCGAAGGTGTTTACCCTGTTTCCGAATACAGTCAGTTCAAGCATATGTTCTCCCGCCGGCAGTTTGCCAAGAGATATCTCATATGGGGAAAATGCGATATACCCTGCCTCTTTTCCGTCAACAGATGCTTTTATTACAGGTGCACGGAATAAGTTTTCACGGACACTTACTTCGCCGCCGTTGCTTACAAACGGAATCTGATAGGTCACATTTCCACCGTAGAACGGATAACCCTGGCTGGTAAGATCACTGAAAGCTGCTTTGTGGCTCGCTGCGCCAAGTATCTGGTCTCTTCCCACAACTTTTACTGAGAATTCTCCAAGAAGGAACATGGCCTCGATATTTACTTTGGAATTATACGGAATCTCCACGATCAGCTCATGCTCTCCTGCTTCCATATCCGGCATCAGTATCTTGCGGATGCAGTGATCCACATACCATCCGTCAGCCTTGTTTTCCACTGGCTTTTCATCCAGGAATATCTTTGTCTTCTCATCATTTTCCATTGCAAGGAATGTTCCCTTTAATGCTGTTTCGGTATTGATATGGAACCGTAAAGCCAGAGTATGTTCAAAACCTTCCACCTTATCATTGGTCCATGGCTGCGCAAAGGCCTCCATACGGAGCGGATATCCCAGTTTTTCACGGAAACGGTTATCAATGCGGAGGATTTCATCCTCATCCTGCCACTCACCGCCGTCAAAAGCATATTCAGCAAGATCCAGGATGCTTACATTCGACTCACTGCGGACGATCTCCACCTGGTCGGAAATATCCAGTGCACAGCTGCACTTCTTTGGCGCACACGCCGAACCAAACTCATTATTCTCTTCTCCTGCACCAGCAGGCTCCAGCCAGAGAAGAAGACTGTCATGGTCAAACATACTCCGTTTCAGAACTGTGTCCCCTTTATGGTACTCTGCATTTACCGGATAGATCTCACCGCTCATGGCATCGTACACCGTTACCTTCCATGCTCCGCGGATACGGATACGAAGCTTTTCTTCTCTTGGAAGATCCTGGTTTTTCTTGCGCTCCTGCAGTTCATTGATCACGATGCAGGCATCGGAAATCTTCTCTGTGCGGTTTACATGGCACAGGAACAGCCAGCGGTTTTCTCCTTCTTCTCGCATCTGGTAGATCAGGTTTGTGGAAGGTTTACCATCATCCTCAAGTACCTCGATATCTCTTGCGCCTTTCACAGCTTCCAGCAGACGGTATTTGCTGAATGCCACAGTCTCACACTTATCTGCCAGCTTCGCACCTCTGTCTGACGGATAGGCATCTGCATATTTCGGAAGCTGGCCTGCGAAGATCACACGACCGCCTCGTTCTTTGAACTTCTCAAGGATCTCCAAAGTAGAGTTTCGAAGTGTCAGGCAGTTTGGTACAAGAACAGTATCGTATTTCATTGCTCCGACCTTCAGAAGTTTTTCCTCTTCCTGTCCCATATTCAGGTTCGGAAGCAATGATTCAGAAATAAAATCAAAATCAACGGTACCGTAAAGCAGCCACTCTATCATATGGATAAAGTTCTCATCCATCTCCTCACGGATCGGTGCTGTCTGCTCCTTCGGACCCCAGAAAAGCCAGTAGGACTCTACCGGATGGATCACAGCCAGCTTCACATGAGGCACACCTCTTGTCAGTGCCGTATTTACTCTTGCAAAATAATTCTCTACAAGAGGATATTCTTTATACCACGGTGACTGATAGCTGATAGAAGCCGGATAATCACGTTTCGCCTCGCCGGCCATGGAAGTCCAGGTCAGATGAGGTACACGGACAGTTACACCAAGAGCAGCCTGCCAGTCGCCCTGAAGCTTATGTCCCCGGAAATCAAAATCCCAGTTTGTAACGCCGTAAAGCTCACTTGTCATACCTTCTCTTCCGAACTGATGCACTGCACTCTCTGCCTGCTTCGCAGTGGAAAGCTCTCTTCTGTCACAGAGCATATCAATTCCCGGAATTTCGAAAGAACGATAAGAACGCATTGCCTCACCAAGTGCTGCTGTCTGTGTTTCCAGAGTAGGCTCTTCCATCATATGGCCTGTCAGTGCAATCCCATGCTCCCTGCACCAGCATCCAATAGTATCTGCAAAAGCATCTGCAAAACGCTCTGCGATATGGTCATGATACTCATAACGGATTCTGGAAACAGCCTCTCCCGGAAGCTCCCAGAACAGCTCCGGAAGGTGTTCAAGAAGGCTGTGTCCATATGCAGCCTTGAAAGTATCCTCCAGATCATCGGTGTAAGGAATGGTCACATCCATCCTCTCATCTGCAAAATCCAGGCACTGTTTATGGGAAAACTGTGGCTCATCTGTGAAGATCGCGGGAATCGTTTTCCCAAACTCCTGTCCCAGATTTTCATAATATTTCTCGTGTGTTACCTCAACAAAACGCTTTACAGCCTCTTTATCAAGAGTATTCAGATAGGCTTCGTTATTGAACCATGGATTATCGCCGGATACCTCAAGATAGGCAAACCATTCCTGAAATCCCTCTTTCAGCTTCTGGTCCTCACTGATCTTCTCATACTCTGCCAGATAACCGTTCTCCAGGCACACCTGATATCTTCCCAGAAAGGTCCTCTCATTGCTTCGGACAGCCTGCCCTGATGACCTGAGATCACTGTTCCCGATTTCTTTTCCATCCTGACATTCCGGTGTGAAAAGCAGAAATCTGATTCTGTATTTATGGTCTCTTGTGACCAGTCCGCCGCCTGCACCTGACGGCCAGCGGTCCTCATCATAAAGCCATGTGAGCATGTCTTTTTCCAGGCTCTTTTTCCAGGAATATTTCACCAGCTCCAGGAATTCCTCACCCATGTACGGATTGTCCATTCCTGTACGGCAGTGGATATGTCCGCCGCCCATTCCCATGGCCTTCAGCGCATCCAGAGTGTTGTCGATCTCTGCTTTTGTCATGCGGCAGTTCCAGGCCCAGAACGGTGCTGCCCTGTACTCGCTGCCCGGATTCTGAAATTTTTCTTTTGTAAGTTTTTCCCCATTATGATACAGCATACCTTACCCTCCATTTTGATTTTATATTATTTGGGTTTTATATTATTTTTGTTATATCATCCCAACTTTTTTATTTCTCAACATATTCTGACGGCCGCACTCCTGTATAGGAATAAAAAATACGGCTGAAATAAAACTGATCTTTGTATCCTACCTTTTCCGCAACATCTTTCACATACATCTTCTCTTCCCGAAGAAGAAGCTTCTTGGCTTTTTCCATTCGAAGTGCAGTCAGATACGTATTAAATGACGCATCCTCATATTTACGGAAAAGTCTGCTTAAATAAGTCTGTGAAACGCCTACCGCTTTGCTTACACTATGAAGTGACAGCTGTTCTGCCATATGCTTGTGTATGTATTCTTTTACACTGTCAAAATATTCTTCTGTGTCTGCTTTCTGTGCGGAAGCACTTTCTTCACGGACATCCTTGAAGAAAATATCTGAAATTCCGCAGCAAAGCTGATCCACATTCTCTGCACCGGAAAAAATGTCATCCATAAGAAATTCTGCTTCCCGGTAATCCCTGTTTCCTGCATTGTAACGCTGAAGCAGATAACCAATCTGCCGTACACGCCCTTCAATCCAGAGCTGAGTATGTTCTTCTTTTACCCACTTACGGATCAGCGTTTCCGTATCCTTCTGAAGCCGGTCATACTTCTGTTTTTCTGCCAGATATTCCAGCTCCTCCAGATATTCATAATCCCGCCCGGATGATCTGGGTGTCTGAAAATTTCCGGAATCCTCTATAATAATAGTCTGGCTCTTTCCCAGAATAATGGAAGCATCCAGTGCCCGGTAAAGTTCACGAACCATCTCTCCGATCTGCCCTGCCGGAACTGATTTTCTTCGGATAATGGTAGTCACATAAGCCGCTTCCGGCTGTTCTTTTTCAATACGGCGGCGGATCATCTGTTCATAATCTTCATCACTGACAAGCACGCCCGGGCAGAGATAAAGCGTCTCCTGGGTGTCACGGCCATATGCCAGCATCATCTCATTGATATCCGAAAAAATCTCCTTTTTTCCCCGCTCCCCATAGCGGCTTGGAAGTCCGTTCAGCCTGACGATCGCCCCGTAATAATTTTCCGACTGAAAGTATCTTCTGAGAGTTTTTTCATCTACAGGAAGCTCATTTACCATCCTGTGCATAAGAACGTTCCGTTCTTTATAATATTTCTGTCTCAGCTTGTCTTCAATCTTTACGATCAGCTTGGCAAACTCTGACGGTACGATCGGTTTCAAAATATAATCACACACACCAAATGCGATAGCCTGCTTCGCATATTCAAATTCCTGATATCCGCTGACTATCACACTGAGCACTTCCGGATAACGTTTCTTTGTTTCTTCTACAAGCTTCAGTCCATTCATCACCGGCATCTGGATATCTGTGATCAGAACATCCGGTTCTCTTTTTTTCTCCATCAGTTCCAGTGCTTCCTCACCGTCATAGGCAGTTCCCATAATCTCAAACTTGTTGTATTTCTGTTTTATAATATTGACGATCAGACTGGCTGCCATCGGCTCATCATCAACAATCATCACCTGATACATCGGCTTCATCCTCCTTTTCCGATACCCCTATGATGACACTTAATCCTTCTTCAAGATTTCTTATTCGGAATACTGCTCTTCCATTGTACAGAAGGAACATTCTTGCATAGGTATTCGCCAGCCCCATACCTCCGATTTCCAGCTCTATACTGCTTCCCTTGGACATGATCTTTTTCCGGATTTTTCTCATTTTTTCGTTTAACTCTTCACGCACTTCTTCCGTGGTCCCCTGTCCGTTATCCCGGACTTCAAAGTACCAGCCCGTTTCATCTCTCCAGCCATGTACGTGAATTTTCATGATATTTTTGCTGTTATTATATCCGTGCTGTATGCTGTTCTCCACCAGCTGCTGCAGCACAATTTTGGGAAGCTGCTCCTGTTTTACGGATTCCTCACAATCCACTTCCACTTCCAACCGATGTTCATATCTGGATTTCAGCAAAAAAATATAACGTTCAAGATACTCCAGCTCCTTTTCTACTGTTGCATATCTCTCCTTTGTGTTCGTGGAATACCTGAGCATAGCTGCCAGACAGCCGCAGATCTCTCAGATTTCCTCATCACCGTCCATAATGCCTCTGCTTGATATTACATTGAGCACATTGTAAAGAAAATGTGGATTGACCTGCGCCTGCAGGGTATCGAACTGTGCCTGAAGCTGAAGCAATGACATTCGTCTTTCTTTTACAATGGATTCGTTCAGTCTGTGCATCAGATTCTGGTATGCGATTCCTACTGCCTGAACCTCATCATCTGTATTCGGTACCACAAGCTCTGCATCCATATTCTCGATTCCTGTATTTTCCATCTGATCCTTTAACACAGTCAACGGCCTGGAAAGCTTGCTGGCAATAAAGATTACCACTCCCATGGAGATCACAAAGCAGCCTATAGCCATTCCCAGAGCGATCATCACAGCCTCTTTCATCCCCGCAATGATTTCTGTTTTTTCCTCCAGGGCAACCACACGAATCCCATAATTATCGGATATCTCTGATGCTGATGCCCACATGCTTGTGTCTGAAGAAACGGTAATAGAATCCATTTTTGTTACTTCCGGATGTTTTTTTATATAGCTTACCAGATCATCGGTCAGGCCCTCGGACTGATACAGGATTTCTCCTCCCGGAAGAAATGCCACAACTTTAATATCGGAATCCGGAATCTCAAATATATCCTTCAGTTCATCCGTAGCATACTGAACTTCAATATATCCGAAATCTCCACCCTGAACTTTTCTTGCCAGGGAAAAAACTTCCTCGCTTTCCCTGATTCCCCAGCCATCCATATGTGGTGCTATCAGGATCGGTTTACCATGCATTCTGGTTGCTGAATCCAGCCATTTGATGTCGGATGTATTCCTTGCCTTATTGGTAAGCTTGGAACCGGTATTTGTACTGGATGCCACATCTCCGAACTCATTAAAAATGATCACCCTGTAAAAATTACTGTCGATATAGTACATGGCAAGTCCTGTATTTAAGGTATCCAGAAGATCATTATGTTTTATCGTTTTACCAAATCCATAATTGCCTTTTTCATAATATTTCGGCAATGTTTTCATTGCATTGAGCATATCCTGTTCTGACAGGATATAATCTGTCACATGCTTCATGGAATCTACTGTAAAATCAACATTAGCAGCTGTCTGCCTGGAATAGAATTTCAGGCTTTGAGCTGCTTTTTCAGATAGCCTTTTTGAATTATAGTTATAGCAGACTATACCCAGGATTGCCGATATAAAAAATATTACAATGGAAAAACCCAAAATCAGTTTTGTGCGAAATTTCATAAACACACCTCATATATTTTTATTTGCCAAAACAGATACCCTGCCGTCACAGCAGAGTATCTGTTTTCTTTTATCTGCATGGCATGTCAGGTGGATAAAACCATCCTTATTCACTGCTTGCTTATCATAACCGAATAACTGCTTCGCAGTTGATTCAATTATGATAATACCACACAAATCCGATTTTGCATATTTGGCATCAGCCTTTGACAGCTCCGGCTACCATACCGTCTACGATCTTCTTGTTGAAAAACAGGAAGAGAATCAGCATCGGGATAGTGATTATCAGTACATCTGCAAACAGCAGGTTATAAGAACTGGAGTATCTGCCCATAAAGTTATAAAGAGTAAGCTGAACTGTTACATTATCATTTCCCGGAAGGAAGTACAGCGGGTTAGTAAAATCGTTGAAAATTGTTACCGCATCCAGGATGATAATTGTGGATGTAACCGGTTTCAGAAGAGGGAAAATAATCCTTATAAACAGATTGCTTCTTGTACATCCATCGATGTAACCTGCTTCCTCAAGCTCTACAGGAATCGTATTCATGAAGCCTTTGTAAAGCATGATCGTGAACGGAATCTGCAGTGCTGTCTCAACCATGATCATACCAAACATGGTTTTGTAAATATGAAGTCCCTGCATAACCCAGATTGTAGGAAGGATTGCAGGAGGGATCATAATACCTGTCATAACAAGTGTATCCACGATCTTTACAGGTCTGTCAGATCTTCTCTGAAGAACATAGCCTGCCATGGATCCTACAATGATAAGCACGATCAGGGATCCTATCGTAAGGATAATACTGTTCTTAAATGCTGTGATGATCTGATAATTATTTGCGGAAAATACTTCTTTGAAGTTGCTCCACATCCACTCAGTCGGAAGGGAAAGTCTCAGAAGGTTTGCTTCTTTTCTGTCCTTCAGTGCATTGATCAGCATGAAGAGAAACGGTACTGCAAAAATGAGAATACCGAAAACACATCCAAGGATGTCTCCTAATAATGTAAGTCTTTTCTGTTTTTTCATTTTAGTTGTACACCTCCCTGCTGTTGAGGAATTTCTGAAGCGGGAATGCAATGATCGCAATTACCGCAAACATGATAACGTTTCCTGCTGTAGACAGACCGAAGAATCCTGCTGCGTACTGTTTGTAAACAACGGATGCAAGTACGTCTGTTACAAATCCAGGACCACCCTTTGTCATAGCCCAGATCAGGTCAAAGCAGCGAAGTCCGCCGATCAGGGAAAGTGTGATAATGGTATTTGTTGAAGAACGAACCAGTGGCATTACGATGTTTCGAATAGTCTGCCAACGGGTTGCACCGTCGATAGAAGCAGCTTCATAATAGCTGGAATCAATAGATGTGATGCCGGCAATAAAGATTACTGTGGAAATGCTGACACCTTTCCATACATCAACCGCAATTACGGAAAACAGGGCAAGGTGTGTATCACCCAGCCAGTTAGGTCCGGAAATTCCAATGGCTGCAAGAACTGTGTTGAAAAGTCCCTTGCTCGGATGCATCAGTGCTTTGAAAATAATACCGATTGCTACCGCACTGACAAGGTTCGGGAAAAATACAAGAGATCTTAAGAAATCTTTTGTTTTGATCTTACTTGTCAGGAACAATGCAATAAAGAATGCAATGATCACTTTCAGTCCACTTGTAAGGACTGCATAGATCAACGTATTTTTTACAGATATACTTAAGGAGTTTTCACTGAAGAATGTTTTATAGTTATCAAGGCCGCAGAATGTAAATGATTTCAGATCCCATACAGTTAAGCTGAAAAACAGTGATGTCACCATCGGGATGATGAAGAAGATCACGAAAATCAGTACTGCCGGAAGAAGAAACCATAAACTGTATATTTTCTTTTTGTTCATGCTTCATTTCCTTTCCGATTTCCAGATGTCTGGCTGACATTAAAGCCGGCCGCCTGAAACACAGGCGGCCGACATACATTTACTTATTTCCAGTCAAGTCCAAGCTGTGTTGCCTGTTTCTTGCAGTCCTCATCGTAAGCCTTTGCAGCTTCCTCTGCTGTAGACTGTCCTGTTGCAACCTCAGAGCAGATATACTCGCAGTTTGTTCCCTTTACAGATGTCTGGAACTCCATTGCAACATTTGTTTTTCCTGTGTCAAAGTATTTCTCCTGAGCCTCTTTAACTCCGTCATATGCGTCATCCGGAAGCTCATATCCCTTGATACAATATGGGCCGTCTGGTTTCTGTGCTTCTGTGAATGCGTCAAGTGCCTCATCAGATGTATAGAACTCCATAAATCTTAAGATATCATCTTTTTTGTCACTGTTAGCGTTTCCGTAAATAGCTGTTGGCTCCCAAACTGTAAGCCCATGGTTGTCAGCGTCATCTCCCGGAACACCCATAACACCGATTTTGTTTACATCGTCTCCGTAGAGCTCATAGATGCTAGAAAGTGCCTGAGAAAGAATGAACCAGTGAGCACCCTCGCCGTTTACAATCTTATCGCATGCATCTGCGTATGTAGTTGCTGTGTAATCCTCGTTAAAGTATGGCTGAAGGTCAGCGAGTTTCTGGAAGCTCTTAAGACCAGCCTCTGTTGTAGCGTATTTAGCTTCACCAGCTTCGAATTTCTCTGAGAAATCCGGCTCTGCTGCAAGTACGTTGTAGTGATCTCCAAGGTATGGAACCTGAATTGTCCAGGAATCTCCAAGAGATCCGATCACTGCTGTCTCACCAGCATCTTTCAGTGTATCGCAGTTTTTAAGGAAATCTTCCCATGTGTCCGGAACCTCGAGATCATATTTCTCATAGAGGTCTTTGTTATAAAGGATACATCCGAGGTTTGTAGCTGTAAGCGGAACACCATATACTGCGGAATCAGAACCTGCACTTACTGCAGATGCGAATGTATCGTCCAGACGGCTGGCCCACTCTTCGCCGGAAATATCGATAAAGTTGCTCTCCGGATCAAGCTCGTTGAGCTTAGCTCCTGAATTGTATCCGCAAAGATCTGTCATCTCGCCGGAAGCAAGTCTTGTTTTTACCTGGTTGTCTCCGTCACCGCCTGATGCACGAAGCTCTGTCTCGATATGGATACCTGTCTCTTTCTCGCAGAGATCAAATACTGCCTGATATCCGGATGACGCTGTATCCGGATCGATCAGAAATGTAAGAGTAGCCTCCTTGTACTCCCATTTGCTGTCGGAATCTTTGTCGTCAGCTGCAAGCACGCTTGTTGCACCTGCCAGTGTTGTTCCCATCATCGCTGCACAGAGCAGAACGCTGAGCATCTTTCTTTTCATGTTTCGTCCTCCTTTATTTTGACGTTCTCCGTTATTTGATGATGCTATTTTAACAATTTGGACATAAAAAATACATGGATTATCCAATCCTTCTGCATGGATTATTGAGCACTTTGTATATGGAACATGTATTTTTTCGTCATATAGACGGCATTTTGCATGTATATTTTTATTTATGCACAGAAAAAGAGCCGCCCTGTTGTGATATTTTACCACAAACATGGACGGCTCTGACATTCCGTTTTCTTACAAAATATCGATATGCTCTCCTGCAAGTGCCTTGTTCATGCTTCGTACTGCGCAGAATTTACCGCACATGGAGCAGGTATCATCATGCTCCGGTTTGCGCTCGTTCCAGATACGTTTCGCTGTTTCCGGATCCATTGCACACTCCCACTGTGCTTCCCAGTCAAGCTTTCTTCTGGCATCAGCCATCTTGTCATCGATCTCACGGGCACCGCGGACACCTTTGGCAATGTCTGCTGCATGAGCTGCGATCTTGGATGCCATGATTCCCTGTTTTACGTCCTCAAGGTTCGGAAGGGCAAGGTGCTCGGCCGGTGTTACATAGCAGAGGAATGCTGCTCCGGACATAGCTGCTACTGCACCGCCGATTGCAGATGTAATGTGATCATATCCCGGTGCAACGTCAGTTACGATAGGTCCTAATACATAGAACGGTGCACCCTGGCAGATGGACTGCTGTACTTTCATGTTTGCCTCTACCTGATCAAGCGGAACGTGTCCCGGTCCCTCAACCATAACCTGGACATCTTTTTCCCATGCACGCTTGGTCAGCTCGCCAAGGCGTACAAGCTCCTCGATCTGGCATACATCAGTTGCATCTGCAAGACATCCCGGACGGCAGGCATCACCCAGGGAGATGGTCACATCATACTCACGGCAGATATCCAGGATCTCGTCGTAGTATTCATAGAACGGATTCTCCTCGCCGGTCATGCACATCCATGCAAATACAAGAGAACCTCCTCTGGAAACAATGTTCATTTTTCTCTTGTGGTTACGGATCTGATCGATAGTCTTTCTTGTGATTCCGCAGTGAAGAGTTACAAAATCTACTCCATCCTGTGCGTGAAGTCTTACCACATCAATGAAATCCTTAGCTGTCAGTGTGTCAAGGTCTCTCTGATAGTGGATAACTGAATCATAAACAGGAACTGTTCCGATCATAGCCGGACACTCACTTGTCAGCTTACGGCGAAACGGAATGGTATTTCCATGAGAAGAAAGATCCATGATAGCGTGTGCTCCCATGTTGACAGCTTCCATTACCTTCTGCATCTCTACATCATAGTCCTTGCAATCTCTGGATACACCAAGATTTACGTTGATCTTAGTGCGGAGCATGGAGCCTACACCCTCCGGATCGATGCATTTGTGATTTTTATTTGCACAGATTGCCACCTTACCGGAGGCTACCAGTGGAAGCAGCTCCTCTGTTGTCATGCGTTCTTTCTTAGCTACGATCTCAAGCTCAGGTGTGATGATGCCTTTACGGGCAGCCTCCATCTGTGTACTGTAATTTCTCATGTAAAAAAATCTCCTTTCATTTCGTATCCGAATCTGGAAAATCTGTCACTGCTGTCGGAATTCCGGTCTGCTGTACAAGCTCTGTTCCCGTCAGATATAGGGTATCCTTCTGTAAATTCTTTATGTTTATACAACAAAAAGCCGGTCGCTGCAACGCATACGCATCACGGCAACCGGCTCTTAATCTTACGTACTTAATAAAAATCTTCTGTACTTCTGATATCTTCTGTACTCTCTGATCTTCTGTGTCTTTAAGAATCCTTCGTGCATATGTCCCTACGTTGGCATTATCCAAATCAGGTTATGGGTCAAGACATTTACAGTCTACTCTCAGCTCGCTTCAGCGGGCCCCCCTGTTTTCATATGTTGGGGACTTTTGTCGTCCATGGTCTTATTATAGTATAAGAGAAAAAATTTGTAAACCGCATTTCTGCATTTTATGACTTTTTCTTTCGACAGAATGTGACTTGTGTCGATTTGTTGTAACAGATTATCACACTCTGTCTCCACAATCGACAGCACATACACATATCGTATGTGCGTCACATCTACATTTACCGGCACTGCTGGACATATTCTCTGTAATATTTCCCGAACTCTTCTTTAACCGGGATATCATGACAATCAATTTCCGTAAAAATCTGCGACGTTTTTCTTTTTTCTCCCGTTCTTTCTTAAACTCAACTTCAAATCCCAGGTTAAGCATAGCTCCGATCATGGAATAAGTATCATTATATTTCATACTGGCTTCCTCCTTTTTATTCTGCATTGATGTTTTTTATTTGCTTACATCATAGCGGAATGTCGGAATTGCTTCCATGGTTTGAAATAATCAATTTAATTGACTTTATTTATTCTTTCTTCTGTATTGGCTTGGTGTATCATTGTATAAGCGGCGAAATGCACGGATAAAACTTTCCGGATTTTTATACCCTACCCTGTCACTGATATCTTCTACACTGAGCTGGCTGCAGAGAAGAAGCTGTTCGCCATGCTGCAGGCGGATCTCTGTGAGAAGATTGGAGAAAGTTTTTCCTGAGATAGATTTGATCAGTTTCGAACAGTATGGTACAGAGAAATGAAATTTCTCTGCAAGTTCATTTAAAGTTACTGTACTGCAGTTTCCCATCATATAAGCAAGCATTTCGGATTCCTGCTCCGTCCGTTTTCTTCTGTTATCCGGTATGCTTACATTTTTTCCGTGGCGTCTGGTCAACTCCACAAAAAACAATGTAAGGATGCTGCAGATAATCCTGTCTGAAAAACTGTCGCTGGTCTTCTGTTCCCTGTATATGTCCAGAATGTAGTTGCGGATAACTGTATCATTCTTCGTACGGAAAAGAAGGTAGCGTATTTTTTCTCTGGAATATAGGTTTCCAACAAAGAAACCGGAAATCTGAGTCTTATCACGGACTGTATTATAAAAAATATCCATAAATGTGCTGCGACGGATCAGGGTATTCAGAATTACGCTGTCGTCCTCCACTGCCAGGATTCCATGTCTGACATCAGGTGCGATCAGGCACAGGTCTCCTGCTGTCAGTTTCTCTGTGGAATCCCGGAAGGAATTAGTACAGGTTCCTGACAGAACATATATGATTTCAAAAAAATCATGTTCATGATAAAACAATGGAAAATATCTCGAGTGTTTTACCAGACTCACATTATATCCCTGCGGGATAAACGCATCCTCTCTGGAATGCGCATTTACTTTTTTCGGATTCTGTACCCACTCAACTTCTTTTTTATGGTCCAAATGTCTTGCTGCAAATCCCGAAATATTCTCCGGAGTTTTTTTCATAAAATAATATTCCCGGAAAATCTTCTCATCATACTCCCATGTATTCAGTTCCTGGATCAGATCATCATATTTCATTGCAGTGTCCTCTTTTACAATGTTTAATGTTCACAGGCTTCTTTCCTAAACCTGTCTTATATCTGTGTTTTATGTTTCCAGTTTAACATGCGATTTCCAAATCCACAACGCAAAACCCGACCGCATACAGATCATTCCATACGCTGTCGGGTTTCTTTATAAAAACGATATTCCGAACTCCCCTCAGTGTTCTTCTGTCTTTTTAGCTTTCTTCCGCCAGCTTACCACTCCCCGGTTCTGTCTGGCGTTCTGCTCCTGCACGGCGGATTCCGGCGAATATGGAACCTGCGATATTGTGCCATACGCTGAAGATTGCTCCTGGCAGTGTTGCCAGAGGGTTGGCTGCAAAATTAGCTGCTGCCAGCGAAACTGCAAGACCGCTGTTCTGCATGCCTACTTCTATAGCTATAGCTGTTGTTCTGGAATAGTCCACGTGGAAGATTTTTGCTGCAAGGAGACCTAACATCATACCGCAGAAGTTATGGATAGCCACCACTCCAAGCACCAGAACTCCACAGTTTAAGATCTTGTCTGCATTTACTGCCACGATTCCTCCGATGATCATAGCGATAGCGATCACTGAGATCAGCGGCATCACGTCGGATACTTTGTCTACGTGTTCTCCTGCAAGACTCCGCAAAATGATTCCCAGAAGTACCGGAACCAGGATCACTTTTATCACAGAGAGCACCATAGCCCAGAATGATACTTCCACCCAGGCTCCTGCCAGAACATATACAAGAAACGGTGTGGCAAGAGGTGCTGCCAATGTGGATACGATAGTCATTCCCACAGATAATGCCACGTCGCCGCCTGCAATATAGGTGATCACATTGCTGGCTGTTCCTCCCGGGCAGCAGCCTACCAGGATCACTCCCAGGGCCAGGTCAGCCGGAAGATTCATCACCTTGCACAGTATCCAGGCCACTACAGGCATGATAGTATACTGTGCCACTGCTCCGATCACCACTTCTTTAGGTCTGGAAAAAACAATCCGGAAGTCTTCCATCTTTATGGTCAGTCCCATTCCGAACATGATAACCCCAAGGAATACAGAAGTATAATTGGTCATCCAGGCAAAACCGTCCCGCCAGAAAAAAGCCACGCAGGAAAAAGCGATGATAATGATCCCGATATATCTGGATGCAAGGCTGCTGATCTTTGCGATTTTATTTAAGATTTTTTCCATATATTATACCTCGTAGCTGAAGTTGTCGATCAGTCTTGTTTTTCCGATGTAAACAGCCATTGCTACGAGAACGCTGCGGTCAGCTTTTTCCACCGGCTGCATGGTAAGTGC
>OLOR01001039.1_pt1 | contig 27339 bp, 18 predicted proteins | sample 1672521 | NCBI WGS metagenome assembly OLOR01 (sample SAMEA3136695, study PRJEB25190) | human gut metagenome | biome: human gut; feature: human-associated habitat; material: faeces | place: Austria | collected 2013
TTCAGCATGCCTCTATTGTATCATGCTTATGTGTATTTGGAATTTCTCATTTTGGCTTGTACTATTTATATTCTAGCACCAATCTGCGTGGACACATAATATTATCAGAAATAGAGAACCATATTAAATTTTTATAAACCTTCAAACTGATGTAAGTTAAATTACTCAGATTGGAGGTTTATTTTTATAACAAAAAATAGTTACATGCATTATAAATGAGGGGATTTGTGGAATAAGTGAAAAAATATGAATTCCCCCATGAACAATGTACAAATTGCATAATTGTTTTAACTGTAATTGGAGAACTATAGTGGATTTTGTCGTATTATATATAGGCATATTTTATACAGCTTCGATTTTATATAATGTTAGAATTGGTCGATTAGCTTAAAGGAAACAAATATATTTTGTAAGTTAAATTAGGATGAAAATAAAAAATAGTGGAGGGGATTAAGTTGAAAAAGATAAGAGAATGGCTGCGAAAAGAAGTTCATCAATATTATATTCAGAAATTAGACGCTGAACAGAAAGATTATTTAGAAGTGGTTTCGAATTACATAGAGTATTATAATTCGCGAGCTTTTCGATGCAAGATAAGTTTCTATAGTACGAATTTGTTAAAGATACTGGGGCTGTCAGGGGTTACACTTGTAAAAATAATAGGAAATGAGGAGATTGATTTCTCGACAATCGCAGCAATAATTACGACAATGTGTTTGGTATTAGAGGGTATAAATGCATTGTTTCGCTGGCAGGAAAAATGGGTTTTATATCGAAACGCTCAAAATGCTTTGATGAGAGAGATTAGACAATTCGTTGTCAGAGAGGGAATTTATCAAGATGAGGAGAAGGGTTTTTCGCTTTTTGTAGAAACTGTGGAAGGTATTATAGATGATGAAGCGCGTAAATGGAATTCTTATATGAAGGAACAAAAAGAGCAAAAAAACACAGGAGAAGCAGAAAGGGGTGAGTGAACCCGAAAAGAAATTTGTAAGACCAAAAGAAAAAAAGGAAGAAGGGAAAAATATGGGAGAAAATTATAGTATGAACGAAAGGGTAAAGTGTTATATACCGCTTACAATTGAACAAAAATTAAAAGCATATTCAGAAAGTCCTATGCATATTGAGAGGCATGAAATTTTATGGCATGAGTGGAATCATAATAAAAGATGGTTGACACAGGTGCAGGAGTTGATTTTGCCGTCATTTCCATCCTATAGCCGTCATGATTCTAGTCATTCCGAAGCAATCATCCATAATATTGAAATGCTCTTGGGGGAAGAAAATATTAATGAGTTATCTGCCATAGATTGTTTTGCGATTCTTCATACTGTATATATTCATGATATTGGAATGTGTATTACGCATGCGGACAGGGAAGCCATTTTAAAGAATAAAAAATTTTGTGAGTATTTAAAGAATTTATGTGAAAGTCCTAATTCAGATCTTAGTTCATATGCCCAAATTTTACTTCAAGAGTGTTTTAAAAAAGAAGGTACAGATGAGGAACAACTTCATTATATTTTGGAAAATAAGTTAAAAATATATTATGCAATTACTTATTTGCTTGCAGAATTTCGTAGAAAAGAACATGGAACTGTATCAGAGAATCGTCTGATAGATTGGGTAGATAATCCGGAAAAGTTAGGAATTGGATTTTCTACAATAGATATTCCGAATCGTATTTTTTATGTGATTGGAAGCTGTGCTGCTACGCATACAAAATGGGGTTTTGACGAAGTATTAAAGTTAAAACAGGAAGATTCAGGATTTGCGTTGGATTATATTCATCCCAGATTTATAGCAGTACTTCTGCAGTTGGGTGATGCACTGGATATGGATAACAATCGTTTCCATCCGCTTACTGAAGAATTTCTTGGGAAGATGCCTAAGGAGACTTATGCCCATTGGAAGAAGCATAAAGCAATCAGACGATTACGAATTACGAATGAAAAGATATCAATTAGCGCAGATTGTAAAAACCAGGATGAATTACGTTTGGTTCGTATGGAATGCGATACGATTCAGGATATCTTAAAAAATGCAACATTTTATTGGTCAGTAATTAAACCCAAAGATTCGAAAGCATGTCTTCCAACAATAGATCAGACAAATTTATTATTAAATGGAAACAGTATTTCACCAGAATTAGTAGAATCTCAATTTGAAATTGCTCAGGAAAAAGCGTTTGAATTACTGATCGGAAATAATATTTATACAGATCAACATTTTGTATTTTTAAGAGAATTGCTGCAGAATGCGGTTGATGCGACTAAACTACGATATTATCGGGAATATAAAAGAAAATGTTGTGGAGAAAGATATATTGAATTAGAACAGGAAAACAATGAATTGAAAGAAATAAATCCTCTTGTAATAAGTAGTAAAGTTTCTCCATTAGACTACCCGATTGTAATTGAATTATCTGTAAAAAAGAAACTACGAAATGATAATGAAGAAGAAATTTTTGAAGATATCACAGAAGAAGATATGAGAAATCCCAGAGGGAATTTTGAAAAGTGTGAATGTGGTGTATTAGTTAAGATTAGGGATTGTGGTACAGGTATTAATAAAGAAGATATAAAACAAATATCGAATGTTGGAACAAGCTATGAGGCGAAAAAAGAAGAGATTGAAAGCATGCCAAAATGGCTGCAGCCAACAGGTACCTTTGGAATTGGATTACAATCTGTCTTTTTAGCAGCAAAGTTCTTAAAAGCGTATACACATTCAACAGAATCTGCACCATTTGATATTACTTTTTATCCGAGGCAGGAGGGAAAAAGAGGATACATTAATGTAACGCCAAGAAAAACAGATAATAATTCGGATCCATTTGGCAGTTGCTTCGAATTATTTGTTCCACATAACAAGAAAGAATTGCATAAGGATAATCCAGAAACATGGAATGGAGAGGATCCTTTTAAAGAGGGGTATGAAGAAAGCAGAGATGTTCGTCATTCCAGAGAATTATTGAAACAGATGGCTTTGTATATTGGAGAAATTGTAGGAGAGCCTTTGTTTCCTATTCGTTTGTATATAAAAGATTGTCAGAGTGAGGAAGCGTGTAAAGCATTTTATGACAATTATTTTATGAAAAAAATGAAAAATCTGAATGTGTATATAGGAAATAAAAGAGGAATTTGGGAAACAAATAAAAAAGATTCGGATAAGAGCAACATAACCTGGGCTTATAATATAGACAAAAATGATGACACAAAAAAATCGGATGCAGATGACAATATCTATAAATTGGATTGCAAAAATGCGAAATTATATATTTGGAATCAGAAATATAATACCTATGCAAGAATAGGAATTGATCGAATCCTTATGATGAGAGATAAAATAAATGCTCCGGATTCTGAAGAATTATTGAAAGAAAAGGATGGAATTAAAATCTATTATAAAGGTATTTTAACTGCAGTTACAGAATTTAAGGAAGATGCTAATTTAATTGAATATATGGATATAAAAGATACCCTTTCCAGAGAATATTTAAAATTAAGCAGAAAAGGATTTTCCCAAAAAGGATATGCATATTTAGAAAAGGTATATCATGAAATTGTAAAAACAGCACGGATCGCACTTGAAATGTTTGATACTGAAATAAATAGCAATGAAAAAGTGGGAGTAAAATTAGATGAAAATACAAGTATAGGAAGAATCTATATAAGAATTGACAAATTAAGCAAAGAGATAGAAAAAAGCAAAGAAGATAAAGAAAGAGTGGAAAAATTAGAAGAACTTGAAAATTTATGTTTGTCTTCAACGGCATTAATTTATTTCGCTATGATTAATGAAAAAAGTGAAGTATATTCAAATGAAAGAATTACAGATAAAGGGGGACTTTGGAAAGCGTTATTAGAAGAAGTATATGAAAAAATAGAGAAAATTAAAGAAACCAAAAAATCAGTTTTATATAATATTCCAGTATACGAGAAAGAAAAAGAAAATGTGAAATTAGATAATATTTCTATAGTGGAAGTTATTCAAAGAGAAAATAATTATATGGTTCTTTCAGAACGAGAAGGAGGAAAAAATACTCATCGGTGGAAACAGAAATTATTGAAAGTAGATTCGGACAGTTATAATGAGATAAAGAAAAAAATCAGAAGATTGAGAAATGAAAATTCTTTATCAGAACGTAGAAAAATAGTGATAGAACTTGAAGATTTAATGAGTAAATATAAAAATCTAAATTTAAATGAAGGTGAGGAAGCTTCTTATCTGGAAAAGCATAAAGAAGAAGTAATTTTGAAATGGATTTTAGATAACATTCCTACAATGGCAATTTTGGGCTGGACTGATAGTGATTCTAAAGATTATAGGATTAATATTCTGGATGTAGATATTTGTGATTCTGTGTATTATGACCTGGAAATGAAGAATTTAGTATTGGATCGCATACAGGAAAAATCAGAAAAATTTCAGAGATGTAGTTCTTTAGTTTGGACAGGTTTCAGTGGATTGAGCTTGGAAGAATCAAGAGATAGCGTTGAATTTGTTAAAAGAGGAAAATTATCTAAAGCTGGTTATGGAAAATTGATTTTTCCGTTAACAAGTAAAGAACTGAAAGAAGAAATAACTAAATATGAACAAAAACCAAAAAAAGAATATGAAGGAGTCACTCAATGGGGAGAAATTGCAAAGATTCTGAGAAGGTTAAATTTAAACGAAAAGGATTCTAACAACGATATAAAAGAGTACAAAAAGATTATAAAAAATATCATAAAAATTATTATGAAAGAATCTTGTGATATAAAAGAGGAAGAGATTTTTAGAGATGTGAATCAGGATATAATTTCACCAGAAGACAGGAATAATTTAACAGGATTTCTAAAAAGAATTAAAATAGAAATGAAAGAACTAAAAAAAGAAAATTCTTTAGGTGAAGAATTATATAACAAATATTGTATACGACATGAAAAAACAGGAAAGATGAGTCGATATGAAAATATTAGAAATTATGTTCATATACATGGAAAGCTCAAACCGACGTATGAAACAATTGACTCTTTATACGAGCGTTATATGTATGAATTGGCACAGATAATAATTTACAGTTTTTATCATAAGGAGATTGAGAAAAAAATACGCGATAACAATAATACAGAATTGGAAAATATAAGGAATGATTTGCTTAAAGAATATCGAAAGTGTTTAGGCTTTTAATAATTAAGAGTTAATTTTATTGGTTTATTGGCATTATAAGAACTCTATATAATCTTTGGACAAAAGGTATATAGAGTTCTTACATTTTCAAAAGATGTAGCCGTATGATAAATAGAAAGTCCAAGAGTATTTCCTAAATAATTTAACCAGGAGTTATAAGTTATTTTTGAATCCGCTTGTTTTAGTGTGTACTGTGACATAAGTTTAATGACACTAGTTGGCGGCATGATCAGGAATGAAGTAAAAATGTGATAGAACTGTTCTTTAAAATCAGCAGGTAAAATAGGATTAATAAAATAATGTATAAAATCAGTATTATTATTTCCTTGAAATAAATAATAAGCAAGGCTGTAAACAATAGTATAACGTTTTGTAAGAGGACCAGTGTTTGTATTTAAATAGATTGCTTTTCCAGAATATGTATTTAAATAACCAAAAATTTCCGCAGGTTTGTCTGGTGGTGCTGGAATGTATTTTTCATATATTTTAATATCATAAGATGAAGCAAGCTTATAAACATCAACGGCGTATTGAGTTTGTGAGAAGTACTGCAATTTTTCATCTAAAATATGATGTGCAATATTATACAGCTCTGAATATATGGTTTGTATTGGGGTATGTTTATTTAAATTAGAAAAATTCATAATTAATAGCTCCTTTTTATAGAGTATATGATGCGAAAAGAAAAAAATGATAAGATTTAGAAAAATTTGAAATAAATATATAGTAAGTAGAAAAATTTCTTTGTGTACTGTATAATAAAATTAGTAGTATAAGCAGCTAATTATGCAGAAAGACAATCGAATAGGATGGTGACTAAATGGAAAATCGTTTAAAAGAACTATGTGCAGATAATTTGGAAATGAAAGAGAAATATTATATTTATTGTCAAATTAAAAAGAAATTTACTGAGAGACTTCGAACAGTTCCGGCGTATTTTCCTCATTTCAGTATTCATGATGGAAGCCATTCTGTTAATATTATTAAATATTTGGGCTTGCTCTTAGGGCAGGAGAATATAAAAAAATTATCTGCATCAGATCTTTTTATTATATGTGTTTCTGCATATACACATGATATCAGTATGTCTATTTCATATGAAATGATTCATGATAAGATGACATCAGATGATTGGAAAAAGAAATTAATAAAATATACAAAATCAGAGCAAGAAGATTTAGCAGAAGTGGCAGAACGTTTATTACGTTTTCCAGAAGTTGAAAAGGATATTATATCACTGGATATTTATTCAGATGTTATTTATATTATTGAAGAAACTTTTCGTAAGGAACATGCCGAGCGAAGCGCAAAAGAAATAGTAGCGGATAATGATTTAGAGAACTTATTCGGAATTAGAATACGCAATATTTTAGCAGAAGTTTGTCGTCTGCATGGATGTAATGTATTAGATATAATGGAACTTCCATATGAGGAAAACGGAATTTTTGATGATCATATTCATCCCAGATTTAATGCAGCACTTTTAGCTCTGGGAGACTTGCTGGACATGGATACAGAACGATTTGATAAAGACTTTTTAAAAGCAGCAATACCTATGTTGAATTTATCCGAAATTCACAAACAGAAACATGAGAGTATCACTCATTTTTTGGTTAAGAATGGAATAATTGAAATAAAGTCTAATTGTAATAGTTTAGAAGTTTATAGAGCAATGCGTGATTGGATAGATTGGATCAAGCAGATAACAGAATTTATGAGTGTTAATTGGAATAAAATAGCACCAGATGAAGTGAGCGGGGCACCATCGTTAAATAAATATGAAATATTATTGAATAATGATACCAAATGGTTGGAATTTGCCGATGTAAAGTTTGAAATATCCACAAAACATGCTTTAAAACTTTTAGGCAGTACTGCTTTATATAAAAGTAAATATACGTTTGTAAGAGAATTGATTCAAAATGCAGTAGATGCAACAATGAAACGAATTTATTTAAACTATTTGGAGAGAAAAGCGGAAAATAATGATAAGCTTTTTCTAGAGTGGCTTTTGGAAAATATTGATGAAATCTCAAAATTTCAAATAAATGTTACGTTATCCATTGAAAATAAAAAGATAAAATTTGTTATAGAAGATAAAGGAACCGGAATTAGTAGAGAAGATATTAAAAGAATTGCAAGTGTTGAGGGAAAATCAGATGATGAAAGAGAATTTATTGCTTCAATGCCTGAATTTTTCAGACCATCAGGTACTTTTGGAATTGGGCTTCAGTCAGTATTTGCAGTAGCAGATTATTTTGAGGCTGTTACCAGAACTGAGGAGGAAAAAACCAAAAAAATTACCTTTCAAGATGCAAAGGATGGCAGAGGCTATATTAATGTAACTGATAGTAAACGTAGAAATAGCATTGGAACGACCGTAACCGTTTTTTTAAACCCGGATCGATTTGATCAAGAATATTTGGGAATTAACGATTATGCTTTTAAAGTGCGTCCCAAAGAGGAATTGATTTATTATAATCTTGTATCTGAAATAAATAATTTGGATTCAAATGTCCCGGCAGTATCAATGAGACAGCAGAAAAAAGAATATATACCTGTGACGATAAAAAATCTGGAAAATAAAATTTTCTCGTTTATACCAGAGGTTATATTAAAATATAAATGTATATTTGAAGACTGTATATTTACAAAGGCAAAAGACAATTATTTGGATATTACATATATGAAATCAAGTATAAATTATAGTTATTATGATGTTGAAAATAGTTGTATATTTAATGCTTTTTTATATTCAAGTCATGAAGATGAAAACGTATTACAATCTGATGATAATTTAAAGCAATATCCGAAATATGGAAATACGATATTTTATAGAAATTCATTTGTTGAATCAAATTATAATCATGGCACTTATTTCGGAAAAGATCGATTTCAGAAATATATTGATTATAGTATAAATATATTATCAAGCAGTTCTGATGCAATTTTAACATTAGAAAGAAGAGGAGTTAAAGATAGTTTTAAACCACAATTGGATAATTTGTTAAATGTGGAATTTAAGCAGTTGATTCAATATACAGTTGATTCTCTTTTGAAAAGAGATAACGATATATCATCTTCTTTATTGCTTATAATATACCAAGCAGCAAAAGTACAAAAATATAAGTCGGATGAATTAAGAGAAAAATATAAAAGTAAACTGAAGACGCTTAAAATTGGAGGGTATAGAAAATTTAATACTAAAAAAGAGGTCACTTTTTCAGCATATCAGTTAACTAATAAGGAACTTGTTTTTGTTCGAAAATATAATAATATTTATTCTAATTTAATAAAAAATTGTGATCCTAAATTTTCTCAAATAATTAAAAAAAATACAACAATATTAGACTTGGATGCGCCGGGGGCAGAGAATCATCCATTAAATCATAGGATAAAAACACACTTTATTTATAAGATACAGGATATCATTTATGAGGCATTTACAGCAGAACCGTATTTGAAACAGGATGACAAATCTTATGAAAGAGATGGCTTTTTTAAACGAGAACAAATTCTTGAGATGTTATTTACAAATCGAAGATGTATACTTGCGTGGCCAGGTTATGAGGAATTACAGACATATATTAATTTAGGTTTGAGAATTTACGGCAATATATTGGAAAAACAAGTAGAAATGCAGCTTGATTCGAAAATTAGACGAGAAATATCAATGGAGCTGCAGCAAAAAGGATATATAGCTAATTGCAGAGAAAGATATTTAGATAGTATTGTTGACAGCGAAACATATAAAACTAATTTGAAATATATTCAAAATGAATCTGAGATAGACAATGAAAAAATTGCAAAAAAATATAAGAAACTTTGGGACGAAATATTAACGCTCTTTGAAGATGATAAATTTTCGGATTTTGTAAAAGCCAAAGCAGAAGAATGGTCCGCTGAAAGAAGTGGATTCAATAATAGCGTAGATATTGAAGGATTTTATTTTACAAAATGAATTTGTTTTTAGGAATGATATATCTAATGTAACTTTTATTTTAAAAACATTGATATATAAAGCCTTATATTTTTTATATGACAGGGGGCGGGAGAAATGTCTGAAGCATTAAAGCTGCCGGTTGGAATTGAAAATTTCCGGGAAATTCGAGAGAATGGATTTTACTATATTGACAAAACGAAATTGATTGAACAGCTTCTTGAACAATGGGGAAAGGTGAGTCTTTTTACCAGGCCCCGGCGTTTTGGAAAGACTCTTAATATGAGTATGCTTCGATGTTTCTTTGAAATAGGAACAGACAGAGCATTGTTTGATGATCTTTATATTTCAAAGAACAAGAAACTTTGTGAAAAGTATCTGGGAAAGTATCCTGTAGTATTTCTTTCACTGAAAAATGTAGATGGATTGACATTCGAAGAAGCCAAATATAAATTAATGGAATTAATTGGAATGGAAGCAGAGCGTTTTTTATTTCTTATGAACAGCGAAAAATTATCAGAGAATGATAAGAATAAATATCATGTACTGACTCAGATGTTTGAAGGTCAGTATTCAATACCTGACGGAAGTCTTACTTCTTCTTTGCAGACATTGTCTCAGCTACTGGAAAAATATTATGGACAAAAAGTGATTATTTTGATTGATGAGTACGATGTACCGTTGGATAAGGCTTTCCAGCATGGCTATTACAGAGAGATGGTTGCACTTATCTGTGGCCTTTTTGGACAGGCACTAAAGACAAATGATTCTTTGATGTTTGCTGTTTTGACAGGTTGCCTTCATGTTTCGAAAGAGAGCATTTTTACAGGGTTGAATAATTTTAAAGTGCTTTCTATTACAGATGCCCGTTTTGATGAACAGTTTGGTTTTACAGAAGAGGAAGTACAGAATCTTCTGGAGTTTTATCATCTGGAAGATCATTTGTATGAGACAAAAGAGTGGTATGATGGCTATCATTTTGGGAATGCAGATGTTTATTGTCCCTGTGGGATGTGATCAATCATGTGGATCGGTTGAATGGGGAACCTGGAGCGCGTCCGCAGACATACTGGATCAATACCAGTGGAAATGATTTTGTCAAACGATTCATTGATAAAGCGAATAAGACAACAAGAGATGAAATTGAACGTCTGGTTGCCGGAGAAGCAATTGAGAAAATGGTTCGCCTGGAACTGACATATGATGAAATAGATAATAGTATTGATAATATGTGGAGCGTTTTATTTACCACTGGATATCTGACGCAGACTGGAATGACAGAGCAGGGAGCGTATAAACTGGTAATTCCTAATAAAGAAGTCAGAGAAGTATACAAATTTCAGATACAAGAGTGGTTTAAAAAATCAGTTTTCAGTAATACAGAGCAGCTGACTGCTTTTTGGAATGGAGTGGAAGAGGGAAATACAGAAGCAATTGAAAAGTATCTGAACCGTATACTCAGCAATTCCATAAGTGTTTTTGACACAAAGGCACCAGATAAAGAAAGCTCTTACCATACACTTTTAGTTGGACTTTTGGGATGTATTCAACTGTTCTGTAGAGAAATGAACGATGGAACAGCTTTTTGTTATAATTTTAGCATTAAGCGGAACCCCTGCCTGATCGCATCCCGGATTATAACAAACAAATCTCTGTTTTCGTGGAATTTTGTTAAGGCTTCACAACCAGGATAAAGTGTGATAAGATTTATACATCGTTCAATTAGTGATTACTAAAGGAGAAATACGTATGAATAATCTTACTTCATTATTTTTGTCACAGTCTTACCAGGATACCTGGGAGGATTATAATCGTTCCCTTACATCTGAAAATTTCCCGAAATGGGATTATATTATTCTGACAGCTTCTAATGAAAATCAGGCAGAAGGCTATCGCAGCCAGATTGAATCCAGAAAAGATTTCCTTCCGGCAGAGACGCATTTTGCTGTAATTCCGGATGAGGGAAATGTTCGTGTGGGTTCAGGCGGAGCAACGCTTTCTGTTCTGCGCTACATATATAAAAGAGAAGAAGAACTTAAAGGAAAAGGATCTTTTGAGGGTCTGCGTATCCTTGTTATCCATTCTGGCGGAGACAGTAAACGTGTTCCTTCCTATTCTGCTCTTGGAAAACTTTTCAGCCCGGTACCTCATAAATTGCCGAATGGCAGGTCTTCTACATTGTTTGATGAGTTTATCATTGCAATGTCTTCAGTACCTTCCAGAATCCGGGAAGGTATGCTGCTTCTTTCAGGAGATGTTTTACTGTTATTTAATCCGCTGCAGATTGATTTTTCCGGAAGAGGGGCTGCAGCCATTTCATTCAAAGAGAATGTTGAAACAGGTAAGAATCATGGCGTATTTCTTAACAGTGGTGATGGAAATGTGAAGAAGTTTCTCCATAAACAGACAATAGCGACGCTTCGGGAAATGGGCGCAGTGAATGAGAAGGACTGTGTGGATATTGACACAGGAGCGGTGATTTTTTCGGCAGGTATGCTGTCTTCTCTTTATTCTTTGATTTCTACAACAGAGGATTATCATAAATATGTAAATGATACAGTTCGTCTTTCTTTATATGGTGATTTTCTGTATCCGCTTGCTGAAGATTCTACGTTGGAGAAATTTTATCATGAAAAGCCGGAAGGTGAATTCTGTGAAGAACTTCATAATGCCAGAACAGAAGTATGGAGAGTACTGCGTCCATATCGAATGAAACTTTTAAGGCTTGCCCCGGCTAAATTTATACATTTTGGCACGACAAGAGAGATCCTGGCCCTGATGAGTGGAGGAGTGGATGACTATAAAGCTCTTGGATGGTGCAAAAAAGTAAACAGCAGCATCAGTGGAAATACAGCTGGATATAATAGTGTACTTTCCGATAGAGCAGTGATTGGAGACGGCTGTTATCTGGAGGTTTCTTTTGTACACAGTAAAGCAGTGATTGGCAATAATGTCGTCCTTTCCTATATTGATATTCATGATGAGCTGATTCCTGATAATGTGGTGCTTCATGGACTGAAGCAGAAGAATGGCAAGTTTGTCTGCCGTATTTATGGAGTTCTGGATAATCCAAAAGAAAATAAACTGTTTGGTATAGATTTGGAGGAAGTATTGCATAAACTGGAAATTCGATCGGAAGATGTGTGGAATTCTAGTGAGCACCTTTTATGGTTTGCAAAGCTTTATCCAGAGTGTGACAGTATTAAAGAAGCTGTAGGAGCTGCACTGAATCTCTTTGATCTTTTGCAGGGAGAAGGCAATCTGGACGAATGGAAGAATGCACAGCGCAAATCTCTTTGTGCCGGATTTAATGATGCAGATGCTTCTGCAATCATTGCATGGAATAGAAGAATGCAGGAACTTGTAAAGATGGATGAAATTGCGAAGGACATTCGTTCGGGAAAACCTGCAAGAGAAACAGAAAGTTTACCTCCATTAACAAGGCTTCAGGGCAACTGGCTGGAAAAAAGACTTAAAAGAGCTGACTTTTCGGAATCTGTCAGATTAAATTATTATATAGGAACAGCTCTTGGAAATAGACAGGGAGATAAATATATTGCAGAAAGCTTTCGGACAATTTCAGGACAGATTCTGAAAGCTGCGCTTCATAATCTGCAGTATAATGATAGTTGCAGGATTGTAAGTGACAGGCATACAGTTAAGCTGCCGTTGCGTGTGAACTGGGGCGGGGGCTGGAGTGACACGCCTCCGATCTGCTGTGAGATGGGAGGTACAGTCCTTAATGCGGCGATCAGTCTGAATGGAGAGCTTCCGGTAGAAGTAACACTTGTCAGGATTCCGGAAAAGAAAATTGTTTTTGACAGCCGAGATATGGATGTACATGGTGAATTTGACTCCATTGAGGAGCTTCAGAAAACAGGAGATCCATATGATTCTTTTGCATTGCAGAAAGCGTGTCTTCTTGCCTGTGGAATCATCCCATCAGAAGGCGGAAAGCTGGATGAGATCCTTACTCGTTTAGGTGGCGGTTTTGAGATGCATTCAGAAGTAACCAATGTGCCTAAGGGAAGCGGACTTGGAACTTCTTCCATTCTTTCAGCAGCATGTGTAAAAGCAGTCTTTGAATTTATGGGAATTGCTTATACAGAGGCTGATCTTTACGCTCATGTTCTTGTTATGGAGCAGATTATGTCCACAGGAGGCGGCTGGCAGGACCAGGTTGGCGGGGTGACAAACGGTATTAAATATATCACCAGTAAACCCGGGCTGGATCAGCAGATCAAAGTAGAGCATATTGAACTGCAGCCGGAGACCAAAAGAGAGTTAAATGAACGTTTCTGCCTGATTTATACAGGTCAGCGCCGTCTTGCCCGAAATCTGCTCAGAGACGTAGTTGGACGTTATGTTGGGAATGAACCTGACAGCTTGTTTGCTTTAAATGAAATTCAGAAAGTTGCGGCATTGATGCGCTTTGAACTGGAGCGTGGAAATATCGATGAGTTTGCGGCATTGCTGGATTATCATTGGGAGCTTAGCCGGAAAGTGGATGCCGGAAGCACCAATACATTGATCGATCAGATATTCCTGTCAATTGAGGATCTGATTGATGCCAGAATGGTATGTGGTGCCGGAGGTGGCGGATTCCTTCAGGTGATTCTGAAAAAAGGAATCACAAAAGAAGATGTACATAAGCGACTGAAAGACGTGTTCCAGGATAATCCGGTGGATGTCTGGGACTGTGAGATTATATAGTAATTGACAGCAAGTTTACCGGAAATCCAATACGCAAAAGCTGACACTTGAGCCTTCAAAGGTTTCATGATATCATGTTTTGTATAAATAACATTGATATTATGAAGCCTTTTTTATATAACAGAGGCAGGGAGAAATATCTGAAGCATTAAAGTTGCTTGCTTTAATTTTCGGGGAATTCAAGAAATTAAGAAAAGGAGAACGATAATGGATATAGGTAAAATATCTGTAAAAAAAATCCGGGAGCTTATTGTGTTTACAGTAATTCTGGTGGTCGCCCTGTGGAAGTTTGATGTGGTGCTCGATGTGCTGAAAGCAATATGGGGGATCGCATTTCCTTTTGTACTTGGCGGAGCGATCGCATTTGTGACCAACGTGCCAATGAGCTTTTTGGAAAACAAAATTTTTGGAAAGGTTAAAAAAGAAAATAAGATAATCGTAAAACCGGCAAGACCGATAAGTCTGCTTCTTACGATCGTACTTGCAGTTGGCATAATTGTACTGGTGATGTTTGGCGTGATCCCGCAGCTTACGCGGACAATGGGAACCCTGATGATGAGCATCGCTGATTTTATTCCGCAGATGCAAAGCTGGATCCGTGATTTTTCCCATAATAACCAGGAAATCATGAAGCTGGTAGATCAGGTTCAGTTTAATCCGGATCAGGCGATCAAGTGGGGAATAAGCCTTCTTGGAAACGGCGCAGGAAATATGATGAATACCACAATGTCAGCAGTGGGTTCCATAGTCAGTGGATTGGCAACCTTTTTTATTGCGTTTTCATTTGCCTGCTATGTTCTTTTTCAGAAAGAGAAGCTTCATGTGCAGATCCGAAAAGTATTTTTCGCTTTTCTTCCAAAGCAAAAGGCAGATGCTTTTCTTAAAGTCTGTTCTCTGACTTATCGGACATTTGCAAGTTTTCTTGCAGGTCAGTGTCTGGAAGCTGTGATCCTCGGCTGTATGTTTGTTGTTATACTGAGTATTTTGAGGATGCCATATGCACTTTTGATCGGAGTTTTGATTGCGTTTACCGCATTGATTCCGATTTTCGGGGCCTTCATCGGGTGTGCGGTGGGAAGCTTTTTGATCTTTATGGTAAATCCGAAACAGGCAATTTTATTTATTATAGTATTTCTGGTGCTGCAGCAGATCGAGGGAAATCTGATCTATCCTCATGTTGTGGGTGAATCTGTAGGGCTTCCGTCAATCTGGGTTCTTGCAGCAGTTACGATCGGCGGAAACCTTATGGGAATTGTAGGTATGCTTATTTTTATTCCGCTGTTGTCCGTGTTCTATACTATTTTCCGGGAATTCGTATATCTGCGTTTGAAAAAGAAGCATATCAAACGGGTGACAAAGACAGAAATTGAGGAATATACGGCGGAGGAAATTGGAAATAGTGAAATATCAGAGGAGAAATGATAGGATAGATATGTATGGGATAGTAAGAAAAATCTTATGAAAAGGAGAAGGTTATGAAAATACGGAAGAACATTTCAGCAAAGCTTCTGGCGGTCATGCTTATTGCAGCACTGCTGCTTCCTCTTTCATGGAATACTCCGGTGGAAGCTGCAGAGACAAAACAGATCGATGTTTTGTTCAGCCATGATACGCATTCGCATTTAAACAGCTTTTCAACTATTGTAGATGGGGAGCAAAAAGAGGTTGGTGGATTTGCAAGGATCAAAACGCTGATCGATGAAAAGAAGCAGGAAGATCCGGATACCCTGGTGCTGGATGGCGGCGATTTTTCCATGGGAACACTGATCCAGACCGTATACGATACGGAGGCGGCAGAGCTTCGGATGCTGGGATATCTGGGGTATGATGTGACGACCCTGGGGAATCATGAATACGATTATCGCTCAGAGGGACTGGCTAATATGCTGGAGGCTGCAAAGAATTCCGGTGAGACAGTGCCGGCACTGGTGGTGTGCAACGTGGACTGGGACAGCATGGAGCAGGATGGACTAAGTGATGGCCAGAAGCAGATCCGGTCGGCATTTGAAGCCTACGGTGTGAAGGATTATGTAGTAGTTCAAAAAGGAGATGTAAAGGCTGCAGTAGTCGGTGTGTTCGGTAAGGATGCCCTGGAATGTGCACCGACCTGTGAATTAAAATTTAAGGATCCGGTTGAGGCTGTAAAACAGACAGTAGAAGAGATCGAAAAAAATGAAAAAGTGGATATGATCGCCTGTGTGTCTCATGGAGGAACCTGGGAGGATGAGAATAAATCGGAGGATGAGATCCTTGCAAAAGAGGTGCCGGATATCGATCTGATCATCAGTGGACACACGCACTCAGAGCTGAAAGAGGCAATTCAGCATGGGAACACATATATCGTATCATGTGGCGAATACGGAAGAAATCTGGGATCACTTTCCATGACGCAGAAGCAGGACGGACGGTGGGAGCTGACATCCTATGAGCTGATTCCTGTTTCTGAGAAGATAAAACCGGACCAGGCGACACAGGAACGGATCGATGCCCTGATGGATACGGTAGATAAGAATTATCTTTCCGATTTTGGCTATACAAGGGAAGAGGTTCTTGCTGAAAATGATGTTGAATTCAACAGTCTGGAAGAAATGGGCACGAAGCACGAAGAGTTGAATCTTGGTGATATCATGTCCGATGCATACATATATGCAGTGGAAAATTCCGAGTATTATGATGGTGATCCGGTTGATGTAGCCGTTGTTCCAAGCGGAACTGTAAGGGATACATACACAAAGGGTGATATTACAGTAGAGGATGTTTTTAATTCCTTCTCACTGGGAATCGGAAAGGATGGTGTTGCCGGATATCCGCTGATCAGTGCATATCTGACTGGAAAGGAGCTGAAGCTGGCAGCAGAGGTGGACGCTTCTGTTTCGGATTTTATGACAACAGCAAGGTTATATTGCAGTGGATTGAATTTTGCATACAATCCACATCGGATGATCCTGAATAAGGTGACAGATTGTTATCTCACCAGGGCAGACGGAGAACGGATCGAGATCCAGGATGACAAGCTGTATCATGTTGTGACAGATCTGTATACCGGCCAGATGCTTGGTTCAGTGATGAAAATGTCCTATGGACTGCTGTCTCTTGAACCGAAGGACAGGGATGGAAATCCTATTGAGAATCTGGAAGATCAGGCGATCATGGAAGGTGACAGGGAGTTAAAGGCCTGGGATGCAATCGCAAGATATATGCAGTCCTTTGAAGATATAGATGGCGACGGAATTGCCAATGTGCCGGAATATTATGAGACAACACATGGACGTAAGGTTGTGGATGACAGCAGAAATATCATTGATCTGGTGAAGCAGCCGAATAAGTTTTCAGCAATGATCGCAGGTGTTTGTCTGATCTTTATCATCATTATTGTACTTGTGGTATTGTTGATCCGAAGGATGATCCGCAGGATCAGAGTAAGAAAAGAAAAGAGAAATTCGAAATAAATATATGGCTGTACAGAAAGCTGTCGCTTAAGCGGTTGGTAGATCGCAAAGTGGCAGCTTTTATTTGTGGCAGCGTTACTGTCCAGCTAACCTCTGAATAGTAACCGTCTGCGGACATCTTTTTTTCAGGGGTTTTGTTAAGACTTCACAACCATAACAAAGTGTGATAAGATTTATATATCTTGCGACTGAAAGATATGTTTCAGGATAATCCGGCGGATATATGTAAGCTAATACTGTTTAAGAAGTGGAATAAAGGGGATGAGAAGAAATGACGGAAACTGAGAAGAGAGAAGAAATACTTGCTACATTACAGAGAAATCCGGATCCGGAACATCTGTGGGAATGTATTATTGCTTTTCAGGATTATCATTTTGAGACAATTTCCGGTTTGCCGTTTACCTATCAGCTGAAAAGAGGAAGAAACGGGGAATTAACAAAAGAACTATGGATCGACCGCAGAAAAAACAGCAAGAGTCTGGCATGGAGTTCCGTTTTAAAAGCATTCGAAAAGACGGAAGGCAAACCCGTGGTGTCCCGGCCCAAAGCGCTGGGAGATATCAGGGGTGTATCCTATCTGTATGGAATATTTTATAAGTTTGGATTGATAGATGTCCCGGATGATTTGTTGAAAAAGTATCAAAAATAGCAGATTTTATGCGAAAATCGACAAAAATTACATTTACGCATTGTGAAATATGTGCTATACTAAGACCTGAAAAATTCATGACGGTAAAGCGTAAGATCATATTTACCTTTGTGTCAGAAAATACTTGAGGAGAGAGGTTATGGAAAAAGCAGTGAAGAACCTTCAGAATAATAAGAAGTCCTCAGATGTCGTGGTTCAGCCGACACAGAATCCGGATGATGTCATTGATCTGAAAGAATTATTCTGGGTTTTGGTTGGCAGATGGAAGATGATATTTCTGGCTATGCTCATCGGGGCGTTGCTGGCAGGATTATATCATACTTTTCTTGTGAAGCCATCTTATCAGGCGGATGCATCCATTTTTATCACAAGTGACGAGTCTGTAATATCGGTGGCAGGTCTTCAGGTTAGTTCGGAACTGACAGCTGATTATACAAGAATTGTAAAAAGCCGTAATGTTCTGAAGCAGGTAATCAAAGATCTGGATCTGGATATGAATTACAAACAGCTTGGAGAACTGGTCAACATTACAAATCCGGATGATTCCCATATTATTACGATCACGGTAACCTGTGGTGATATTGAATTGTGCAGAGATATTGCGAATTCATTGTTAAATATCGGAATCGACCGTATTTATCAGGTGATCGGAAACAGCGAACCGACTGTAATTGATTATTCAGAAGCCCAGGCTGTGGAGCAGGTCAGCAAAGGTCTTGGAAAGACTGTAATGATGGGCGCAATGTTTGGAATCGTACTTGCATGCGGATTGATCATTGTAAGATTCCTGACAGATACAACACTGAAAACAGAGGATGACATCAGAAAGAACCTTCATATGCCGGTGCTTTCTGTAATTCCTTATTACGAGGAGAAGAAAGAGTAAGCAATGAATACAGATGACAGGATGAGAGAACTGTTCGACGATCTGGTTCGGGAGAACAGACCGATGGGACAGCAGAAAGAGATTATTAAACCGAAGATACCCAAGGTACCTTTTGCTGTGGAAGAAGCAGTCAATATTCTCAGAGGTAACATACAGCTCAGTGGCAACAATATTAAGACTGTTGCCATTACCAGCGCTCTTGCTCACGAGGGCAAATCTTCAATAGCATTTCGTTTGGCGAAGAGCATGGCCAGTCTGGAGAAAAGAGTGTTGTATCTGGATGCGGATATCCGTAATTCCAATACTTCAATAAGGTACGATATTCCAGGTGAAAAAGTAGGACTTAGTGAGTACCTTTGCGGCAATGCTACAAAAGAGAAGATTATCTTCCATACAGATGATCCCTGGATGGACATCTTGTTTACAGGAGCTGTGGCTCCGAACCCAAGTGCTCTTGTTTCGGGTCCGTTGTTTAAAGAATTGATTGCATTTGCCAGAAGCGTATATGATTATATTATTGTGGATACACCTCCGCTTAATCTTGTAATTGACGGACTTCTGATTGCGAAAAACTGTGATGGAACTGTTCTTGTTGTTGAAAGTGGGCTTACAGAACGCGCACAGGCAGATAAGGCAGCACGGCAGATGGAATATGCAGGGATTCGGGTTCTGGGAGCTGTGTTGAATAAGGCGCAGGTTTCTAGAGGACGTTATGGTTATGGTTACGGATATGGCTATGGATATGGTTATGGCGAGAAACGTAATTCAGAAAGCAGTGCAAAACGTGGAAAGAAGAAGTAGGCATCATCGGGGAAGAAGACGGAAACCATGCAGGAATCAGGTTGTGGTAAGTATCCTGGTATGCGTTTGTATATTAGCTGTGGCAGGGATTTTTATTTATAAAGAAATGCAAAGTCAGAAAGCTATGCAGATATCAGCAGGTAATTCCCACAATGTAGGCAGTGGATTTCGAAATATCACATATAATGGTGAGAAATATGAATATAACAACCGGATAACGACTATTCTGTATGCTGGTGTTGATTCCGATGGAAAGATGGAAGCTACATCACAGTATGGTGATAAGGCGAGAGCAGACAGCATTAATCTGGTGGTCATGGATGAGAAAAAAAAGAAAATGACCATTGTTTCCATAAACAGAGATACCATGACACAGATTCGAAGATACAGTATGAGTGGAAATGATCAGGGATTATACACTACACATCTTGGCTATGCTTATACATATGGAGATGGTGGCGATGTAAGCTGTGAGAGTTTATGCGAGGCGGTTTCACTTCTGTTCGGTGAGATTCCGGTCAACCGTTATATTGTAACAAATCAGGATTCTATGCCGTATATTAATAATCTTGTAGATGGTGTGACAGTCACTGTTCCGAATAATGATCTTTCAGATCAGTATCCGGAGTTTTATGAGGGAAATCAGGTTACTTTGGATGACAGTAATATCCGTGATTTTCTTCAGCATCGAGATACAGACACAGAGTTCAGCAATGAGGGACGTATAGAACGTCAGAAAGTCTATATGTCTGCATATGTCGATAAGATCAAATCTCTGGACGAGAGTAAGTTGGAGGATACATGGAATTCGTTGGATTCCATGAAAGATTATCTTCAGACGAATATCACCAGAAATCAGTATCTGAAATTTATCAAGCTGATCAGAAAAGTTGATTTCTCGGATGAGGATATTATTCAGCTCTCAGGTTCTGATCAGGAGGGAGAAATTCATGATGAGTTTTATCCCGATGAAACTGAATTAAAAAGGCTGATCATTCAGCTTTTTTATGAAAAAGTATAAATAATCCTATGTATAAAAAAAGAGGAGGAATTATTATGAAACGGAAATTGTTATTGGCTCTGATTGCAGCAATGACTGTCAGCATGTCTGTTCCGGTATTTGCAGCTCCAAGTATTGGACAGTATGTTGAGAAGACAACAAAAAATACAACAGGAATTAGTGGCGGTCAGAAACTGGTTGTAGAGAATCTGGATACCAGTATTATTAAGAATGAAACAGCAAAATCAGCTATTGATGAATTTTCTAACTCTAATGAGAAGAATAAACTGGAAAAACTTCTTGTAGATCTTGGAGTAGATACAACGAAACCGGTGCCAACAGATAATGGAGGTACTGCTTCTCCTGTTTACTATGAGCCTGCAACACCTGCTTTTAATCTTGCAATATCTGAAGCTGATAAACTTAAGTATGAGCTGACTGGTTCTGTTACAACAACTCTTACAGTTGAGTCACTGAAAGACAAAGACAAAGATAATATCCTGATCATGGTTACTGATGCTGATGGAAAAGTTCATTATATTACTCCTGATGCTCTTGATCCTAAAACAGGAGAGCTTACAGTAACATTTACAGCTCTTGGTAGTGTCGTAATTCTTGAGAAAGCGCCGATTGTATCAAAGAATTTAGAGTCAGATAAGTATGAAAATGAGAAGGTTAAGGCAGCTGCTGAGCAGTTTAAATCTGCGGAAGAGGGAACTGCTGTATCTGACATTTTTGCAGCCGCCGGTGAAGGTACAACTGTTAAAGATCAGAATGGTGAGGATGTAGACATTTCTCAGTATAAAACATGTGGAAGTCTGGTAGAAGTTGCCATGAAACTTGGTGATGAGTATTTTACAAATGCAGAGTGCCAGTTTGAAGGTACTGTTCAGATGGATCTTGAACAGGTAGATTATAAAGCACTTCTGAAGAGTGCAGGTATTGATGAGAATACATCTGATGAGGATCTTCTTAATGTAGAAGAATTTGAAGCGCCAGATTATGTACTTGCACAGCTGAACGCAGTAAGCGGTGAAGCATCTGTATCTACAGGTTTCAAGTTTGGCTTTGAGAAAGTTGAAGGATCTGACAGGCCTGTTCTTGTAATCAAAGGTACATTTAATGGCCTTGGACCTGTTGCACTTGCTTCCAAAGCAGAATAACAGAAACTAAAGGATGGGATATTAGATGTCAAATCACAGACACAGAAGAAGCTTTTTTTCGACCTTTGGTTACTATGTCATAGTAATTGCCATTGTGGTCTGCCTTGTGTTCATTGTAAAGCATAATCGTTCACAGCAGGCAGAACGTGATGCATATAAAGAAGAACTTTCCAAGAATGAAACAGAAGAAGATCTTGGAGATATCAGCATAACAATACCGACTGATGCGCCGGATAATGCAGCTGGAAAAGATACGACCTCTTCCAGTGATAAGTCTTCAAATACTGATTCAGCAGATTCTGGATCAGATTCAGAAAAGTGAGAATAAGATGTAAATGAAGGCAGTTTTGCAGTACTTTGAACAAGGTATTGCAAAACTGCTTTTTGTTTGGAATATATAAATCAGTCTTTGGAATTTTTTTTATTTCTGTAATAATATTTTGTTGTAATCTGGGAATTGATGTGGCATAATAAATGGGAAAATGTTAAAAATAAGAAAAATCCAGATTAAGGAAATGTAAAATTACATTTTCGGGATAACACGGCTCCTGGCAGATGCTGACAGGAAGCGAGTATGACAAAGGAGAAAATTATGGCAATTTTTTCAATGATCTTATCTTTGTTATGTGGAGTATCATTATTTCTTTTTGGAATGTCCCTGATGGGCGATGGTCTGAAGCTGGCAGCCGGCAATAAGCTGGAAGCTTTTCTGTATAAGATGACCAATACTCCGCTTAAGGGGGTTGCACTTGGTACTGGTGTTACCAGTGTGATCCAGTCGTCATCTGCGACGACGGTTATGGTGATTGGTTTCGTAAACTCCGGTATGATGAAGCTGAAACAGGCGATCGGTATTATCATGGGAGCTAATATCGGAACCAGTATCACAGGTTGGATCTTATGTCTTTCTTATATTGAAGGATCCAATGGAATCGCAAGTATTCTTTCCACAGCAACAATCTCAGCTGTTGTGGCTGTAGTTGGTATTATTTTCCGCATGTTCTGTAAGCGAACCTTACATAAGAATATTGGAAATATCATGCTTGGTTTTGCCATTCTGATGACCGGAATGCAGATGATGAGCGGTGCGGTTTCTCCGCTGCGTGAGAGTCCTGTATTTATCAAGATGCTTACGATGTTTTCCAACCCGATCGCCGGTATTCTTGTTGGTATTGCTTTTACAGCTGTACTTCAGAGTGCTTCTGCGACAGTCGGTGTGCTGCAGGCGCTTTCTGTAACAGGAATCCTGACATTTGCCAGTGCATTTCCGATTGTTCTTGGTATTGGTGTTGGTGCTGCATGTCCGGTTCTGATCTCAGCGATCGGAGCTAATAAGAATGGTAAAAGAACAGCACTTGTATATCTGATCAATGACCTTTTCGGATTGATTCTGTGGTCAGTAATCTTTTATACAGCTAATGCGATCGTACATTTTACATTTATGGATATGACCATGACACCGGTAGCGATTGCTCTCTTAAATACAGTATTCCGTGTGGCTACGGTTATTGTGCTGTTTCCGTTTATCCCGAAGATCGAGAAGCTGGTATGCTGGCTTGTTAAAGATAACCAGGAAGATCTGGAGGATGAGGCTGATTTCGATCTTCTTGAGGAGCGTCTTCTTAATTATCCTGCTCTTGCGATCGCGCAGTGTCACCGTGTGATGAACGGTATGTCCAAGAAGCTTCGCAAAAATGTCAACAGGGCGATGAATCTTCTGAATGATTATCAGCAGGATAAATATGATAAGGTTCAGCGTAAGGAAGATCTGATCGATAAATATGAGAGCCGTCTTGGCGAGTATCTGATCCAGCTTACAAAGCGTGAGATGAATACTGCTCAGACAAGACAGACTTCCCTGTATCTGCATACCATCAATGACTTTGAGCGTATTGGAGATCATGCTTCTTATATTGCTCATATGTCCAGCGAGATGCACGATAATCATACGAATTTTTCACAGGAAGCATGGGATGAATTGAATATTGTTATGGAAGCTGTCCGTGAAGATATTAATATTACCTGCAATGCTTTTATGAAAGATGATAAAGAGATGGCACAGAGAGTTGCACCTCTTGGAGCTGTGATCACAGGTCTTTGTGATGTGCTGAAAATGCGCCATGCAGAGCGACTTAGCCAGGGTAAATGCGGGCTGGAAGAAGGAACTGTATTCAGTGATATCCTTAACAGTTTCTGCCGTATTGCAACACATTGTGCAAGTGCTATGGTTGCGTTGATGAAGAGTGATGAGACGGGATCAGATATCCATATCCATGATTCCAAGATCTATCCGACAAACAGTATGGAGTATTATGAGTATTTTAAAGAATACGGACAGAAATACGATATTGGAAGTAAGGAAGGCCATATGCTCAGTATGGAGCCGGAAGAAGTAGAATAATAGTAAAATCAAAGTAAAATCAAAGGGACAGTTCAGTTTGGCTGTCTCTTTTTTGCGAATAGAGGGTATCGGAGATAACAAAAATGTCAAATATTATAGAAATCACAGATTTTAACGACCCGGAGCTGGATGTTTATGCCAGAATCTCTGAAGTACAGCTTCTGAACCGGGCAGAGCCTGAGAAGGGAATTTTTATTGCAGAGAGTCCGAAGGTAATCGAACGCGCATTGGATGCCGGATGTAAGCCGATTTCGTTTCTTGTGGAGCATAAGCATATTGAAGGTGAGGCAAAGGAGCTGATCCGGCGGTGCGGGGATATTCCGGTTTATACTGCTACGTTTGATGTGCTGACACAATTAACAGGATTTAAGCTTACCAGGGGAATGCTCTGTGCCATGCACAGACCTGCACTTCCGGAAATTGAAGAAGTATGTGGAAATGCACGCAGGATTGCAGTCCTGGAAAATGTTGTAAATCCTACAAATATAGGTGCGATCTTCCGTTCTGCAGCTGCTCTCGGGATGGATGCGGTACTTCTTACACCGGGATGCAGCAATCCGTTATATCGCCGTGCGATCCGTGTCAGTATGGGAACTGTATTTCAGATCCCCTGGACATTTTTTGATGAAAAGACAGACTGGAAAACAGAGGGAATACGGAATCTTCAGAAAATGGGATTTAAGACGGCGGCTATGGCCTTGAGAGAAGATTCTGTTGATATTGATGACCCGAAACTGCTTGCAGAGGAAAAACTGGCAGTTGTCCTTGGTACAGAAGGAGATGGCCTTGCATTTGAGACCATTGCGGACTGCGATTATACAGTGTGTATTCCCATGGCTCATGGGGTTGATTCACTGAATGTTGCAGCTGCCAGTGCGGTTGCTTTCTGGCAGCTTGGAAAACCGGATTTTTGATCCACAGGAAAAGAAGAACAGGCGTAAACGCTTATTTTTCTGCCTGATTTTCCGATTCCATATCCATCAGATGGAAAGAAAGCAGCAGATACAGGATTTCATCTCTGTCTGTAAGATCAGAATCCAGAAAAGTCCTGATCTTATCCAGTCGGTAAAGAAGTGTTGTTCTGTGGATGAACAGAGCGTTGGCTGTATGGGCAATATTCTGATTGTGTTCCAGAAAACACCGCAGCGTATCATAAAGATGAGACTGTCCGGCCTCATCTTTATATTTCAGAGAGAGAAGCTTTTCATGGCAGATCATGTAAGCAGGAAGTTTTCTGGTAGCCTGTTCCAGAATATAGGGCAGTGCAATAGAATTAAAATGGTGGATACTTTCGGCAGGGTTCTTGCGCTTGCCAACCTGCAGTGTAACAGAAGCCTGAGTGTACTGGCGATGAAAATTGAAATGTCCGAGCATTTTTCTGCTGTATCCGGCGTTTAACATACTGCTCTTGATGAAACCTTCGATCTTATCGGAAATCTCATGGACAGTCATGGTGCAGAGATCCAGATTAATAAAAAGCACTGCATTTCCCTTATATTCGGTAGCACAGCTGGCGGGAATGGTATTTTCCAGATAATTGCAGATGGCGTTAAGTGTCAGGTTCTTCTGATCAATGAGACCGGTCTGGATCAGAATACACTGATACATATGGGAAGAAAGCCACCCTACATTACTTAGCTGCTGGCTGATTTTTACATAATCAGCACCTGGATCTGTCATAATGGAAATGAAGATCTGGTGCAGTGGAAAAGATTTATCCCGGTTGTGCATGATACCTGTGGAAAGTGCGTGAGATACCATCTGAGCCAGATATTCCAGAATGAAGCCAAAAGTATCATCCAGAGGAGCTTCCCCTTCAGAGAACATCAGCCTGTATACAGCTTTATCATTATTGGAGATGTTCACACAGAGAGCTGGAACAGTGAGATCATTCCCTGGATAATAGAAATATCCTGTTTTGTAAAAAGCTTCTTCGTAGTTGAGATCCTGTTTCAGGCTGTCAACCAGAGCCCAGGAATTTTCGCTGGAGCCCAGAACGGAATTGGAGAGATCTCCAAGCTCCCATTTTTTGGAGGCAATGATCGTGAAATCCATGCCGATCAGCATCATGGGATTGGGGATGATACAGTCTGTCAGTTCCATAAGTTCCATTATGGAAGCATTTCTTAGACGGGAATCGATAAGGGACTGGTTCCACTGGTCATAAATAAGAAAGATTTCCTGCAGCTTATTGAGAATCATATTAACAGGAATGTCCTGAGGAATCACACATAGATTCGGCTGGGACAGTTCGTAATCATGATATGATGCTCCGACAATGAGAAAAAGGATATTCTTAGGATGTCGGAATGTCAGTCGGAAATCCGATCCTGAAACAAGATAGACGCGGCCATCCTGAAGAGGGGTGGCCTTTTCGTAACAGGCGGGACAGGAGAGAACCGGTTCTGTATCCAGCCTGGATGTATGTATTGGAAATGATTTCTGCAGATGATAGCAGATCAGTTTGGAGCTGAGTTTCAATGAAAAACCTCCTTCCTATACTTTATAGGAAAATATTTAAATAATAACCCTTTTATGAGGAATTGTGATTCTTATAAAATTCAGTATAATAGAATCATAAAGAAAAAACAAGTGCAGAAATAAGCCTTTTTATGGGGTGTAGTGAAATTAGTGCGGTAATGGAAGGCTTTCCTGCATAATAACGTAGCGGATGTTATTTTCCATCATGATGACTGGGGTACACAGAACTCCACATTTATCAGTGTGGATATGTTCCGTGAGTTTTTCCTTGATGCTTACAAGCGTATCTATGGTTACTACCATGACCATGGCGTGGAACTGATCATTCATCACAATGACAGCTACAGTGCAACCCTGGTTCCAACTATGATCCCGGGTGTTTATGAAGCTGTAGATAAAGAAATTGACAAAATGACAGAGGAACTGTTCTGAACCGAATTCAACGAACATTTCTGATGAATCTGTATAGCTGCATATATAAAAAGCTATATATAATAGGAAGAAATGCGTAGGCAGGAAGCCGGAAAAGTATGAAGAAATCCACCAGTGGATCACTTTTCCGGCTCTTTTTGCGTCTTTTTGAAAAAAAAATTTTTTGTAAAGCAAAAACGCTTGACAGATATGCAGGAATCGTGTATGATAGCCAAGGTGATTACAGATGGAGAAATTTGTAGAGCAGAC
>OLOR01001049.1_pt1 | contig 27127 bp, 29 predicted proteins | sample 1672521 | NCBI WGS metagenome assembly OLOR01 (sample SAMEA3136695, study PRJEB25190) | human gut metagenome | biome: human gut; feature: human-associated habitat; material: faeces | place: Austria | collected 2013
TTTTCTATTAAAGGAAGTATCAACAAACCAAATGTCTAGTGAGTTACAGTCCTTTTCATATTCTTTACTTTTAGAAGTCCAAGTTTTAGCATGTTCTAATATTTCTGCATTACTTTTTCTATATGTCCAATCTTCTTTGGTTTGATATTTTCTAATGTTATAAAAATATTCTTCTATGGTTAATCTAGGGGTACCTAAGAAAAGCAAAATAGTATCTTCTCTGTTAAAAAGCTTGTGAGCTTTTTGTGGTGTAACATCACAAGTTTCAACAATATAACTGAAATCATTTTTATTGCTTTTAATACTTTGATAAAACAAAGAAGCTAAAAAATTAGGAAAATCATTTGTCATTCCAGTTCCACCTGTGCTATTTATATTCGTATATGGTAATACATCTTGAAAAGCCCATCTAATATCATCGCCAATAAAAACATGATATTGGGGATATTTTTTTGAAATCATTTTAGCAAGAGTTGTTTTACCTGATCTTGAGCTACCAAATATTGCAATATTTTTCATAAAAATCCTTCTTTCTAAAAAACATTAACTATCAATTTTCTTATAAAGAAAAGTATTCATAATATAATCTGATATTATAAAGCAAATCCATACTCCATATATTCCGCATAGTCTGCTTAGTGCAAAAGCTAAAGTAAGTTTTAAAATAACATTTATTAAAAGACTTAATTTAGAAATATATTTGAATTCTTTCATTGCACGTAAAATACTAGAATAATGATGATAGAAACCACTCAAAACGCAATCTATTAGTACAAATATAAGTAATTTGTATCCAACAATTAAACTTTCTTTTTCTATTAAGAAAGAAGGTAGAAGAGTTACCATTAAAATACCAATAATAAAAGTAATAATAAAAACAATTTTTTAATAATAATGTGTATCTTAATTTTATTTCTCGCCTTTTCTCTGCATTTATATAGTACAAACGGTGCCGTCCCTTGATATTCTGCTCCACATTTCGGGCATACTCCGTTTTCCACTAATGCTCCGCATTTTCCGCAAAATTTAGCCATTTTTTCTTTTCCTTTAAAATGTATGCAACAGACAAAATATGATTATTTAAACAAATAATTTATCATCTTAATTACTATTTTCTTCATCATTAATTAGTTTTGTTCCACATTCAAAGCAGAATCTTTGACCTTCTTCATATACCCTTCCGCAGTTTGGGCAATTATGCTCAACTTCAATCAATGAACCGCAATTAGGGCAAAATTTCACTCCGTCCTCAACATCACATCCGCATTTAGGGCACTCTTTCATCAGCTTTGTTCCGCAATTAGGACAGAATTTAAGCCCTTTATCGAGAGCCACACTGCAATTAGGGCAAGATATTTTCTCTTCAATAGTATCTTCGCTTTTTTCTACAAATTCAGTACCGCATATCGGACAAAAGCGAAAAGCATTTTGTCCAATGTATCCACACTGCAAGCATTTGAATTCATTATCGCTTGCTCTTTGTTCATTTATTGTATTACCTTGTCTGCTCTTAAACTCACTTACCACTTTGGGGATTATTTCAAGCCATTTTCCCTTATCTTTTCCACTGACTATAAACTCATACTTTTCACTCAAACGAGTTTCTACTTTGATCATATTCGGAGTTGGCATTAATGGATGAATTGCTTTTTCCACACCTGTAATACTTTCAAGTGGTATTTTATCTAAACGTGTTCCTACATTAAACCCATGTGCTTGAAAAACAAGCTGCTTATCAGTCAGTATTAGCTTTCCGCCTTTATTGTAAGGTAAGTTAATACCATTAACATAATATTGTTTATTCGCCGCACCTTCAAATATAATATTCTCTCCCTGTGATAGCCAATCGTAGGTCTGCATAATATACCTCTTTCTAAATCATTAAAAATTTCTGTTTTCTGCTCTTTGAAAAATTTCTCTGTTTGCAACAACAAAATTTCGTATGGTCAACTCATATATATTACCTATAACACCGATTAACCCACCGAACAGAACATTATAAATCAATGAGATAACTATCGGTGTCATGCTTTCATATCTTGATATAATAGCAATAGGTCTTTGGAGCAATTCCTTACTGTATTTATAATCTTTGTATCCTGCTACTATATTTAAAATTCCTATAACCATAACAGCTAATGTGTAAATTGATGCATCATAAAAAGCAAACATATAAATTGCGCCTATTATTTGCAACGCTCCTATGACTATCCATATAATCGCATTTGTTTTATTTTTCTGCGAAAGCTGTGCAAGCATATTTTTCATAGTTATATCATCATTACCAAAAGTTGCATTATTTATATTTTGATATTGATTTGCATTCTGATATTGGTTCGCATTTTGATATTGATTTGTATTCTGATATTGGTTTGTATTCTGATGTGAATTCACATTCTGTGTATTAGATACACTTTCCTTTGCTTGTTTCACACTTTCTGTATTAAAACCACATGAAGGGCAAAATTTCTCCTCCGTTTTTAACTCATGTCCGCAATTTGTACAAAATTTGTTCATGTTATTTCCCTCTAAAAATTAATAATTTATTTTGATTTATTTTTTTATTTACTTAAATTGTAGTGTTATATCATAATCCGACATTTGTCTACATCCGCCCTGCATTTTACTTCCGCAAATCATCTGACTATTTTTCCGGTGACATTTTTTCCGGCAACGTTGAAATATCTATGGAGCTTTCACTGCAATCTACCATATACTTAATTCCGTTACTACAATAAAAATCTTGATATCCTTTTATATACATTGCATTATCAAGCATTTCTTCAATTTTATCTGTGTCAACTTCATCATCAATTATAGAAAAAGCACTTATTACTGTATCAACAATATCATCATAATATTCTTCATAATATTCTGAATCCACATTAAAATCTATAGCAAATATCTTATCATTATCACTGTACGTTGTAATCATTGTGTAGCCACCCGTATCATTCCATATATATGAGTTAAGTTTGTCCGATTTTTTTAACTCAGCCGATTTCACAGATATCTCGCTATTTGTTACTTTGTTGAATTTATTAACATATTCTTTAATTGTATATTTAAATTGCCATTCTCCGGATGCACGTTTTTCTAAAGAATCACTATATTGTGTACTATCTGATTTTGAAGAACTTTGATCAAGATATACATTATATGCTTTTGTGTCAATGTCTTCCATAATCGGCGATAATATAAGGCAAGCTACCAAAGCTGCTGCCATAACAGGTAGTGTTACTTTTAAATTTACACCATTCTTTGGTAATGTAGGATTTGCCGTTCTGTACGCTTTTACTTCTTTATTGTATGAAAAATATTTTATTAGTGAAAAAATACAAATCAGCACTGCCGCTATTATAGTCACAACCGATAACACTGACATTATATGAAGTAATGTTTTTTCAAATCCATCTTCAAACCAAAACCACTTATCATAAAATGGAATCATTACAAGTGCAACAGATATAGCACCGATAATTGCATAAATACATGACGAACGTTTATTTTCAGCCTTGAAGTAATCGTCATTATTATTAATCTCACAACCAAATATTTTCTTTACCGTAGCCCTAACTTTTTCTTCCGTGTCATTCTGTGCATATGAGTTTGTTTGGTAATTAAAATTTTGATTGTAATTTTGCTGTTGATTCACTTGTTGATTTACCTGCTGATTTACCTCATTTGCCACCTTTTCTTGATTGGTACTCTCCGGTTGCGTATTTTCGTTTGCAATTTCAGCACCGCAATTTGTACAAAACTTTGTACCCTCAACCAATTCTTTTCCGCACTTTGTGCAAAATTTGCTCATCGTTATCCCCCCTAATTTTAATTATTCTATAAGTATTATATCATATTATGTCTATTTGTCAAGTTTTACGTCTTGCATATTGTGTCAATGAACAACAAATTATATTAAAATAATATCAAGGAGGCGATTCAGTGAACAATATCAATTACGTCAATCTCGGCAAAAAAATTAAATCTACTCGCAAAGAACGCGGATACACCCAAGAAAAATTGGCAGAAATATGCGACATTTCCACAGGTTTTCTCGGGCATATCGAACGTGGTACAAGAAAGCTTTCTTTAGATACATTATTTTGTATCGCAACGGTTTTAAATGTCAGTATAGATTATCTTTTAATAGACTCGGCAAACAAATCAGACAATTTTCTTGAACAAATGGATTCGGTTGCTCGTTCTTTAAATCCGTCAGCCTACAATTCTTTTCGCAAAACCGTTAAAATTCTTGCGGAACATATTGATGAAATGTAACAAAAAAGACTTTCTATATCTACCGTTTTCATTATATCGGTATTCATATAGAAAGTCTTGTACTTTTTGTCCAATTTTAATTTATTTCCAACATTCCGTTGTAATACACATCAACCGTTGATGACACTCCGGTCAAAAACATATAATATTTGCCTTTATGATTATAATGCGGCATTCCGTCCGTACTCAACAAATTATCATACTTCGTCTTTGCCATATCGTATGCCTGCTCGCTTGTGAAAGCCTGTATTGACAAGATGTCATTAATCGATTTACACTCTCCGCTTGTATCTGCCTTAACGTTCACAGTTCTTTTTGCCTTATCATATTCCACTTCCGCACCAAATTGCTCGGCAAATATTTTCAAAGGAATATATATTGTGTCGTTTATCTCGGCAGGCTGACAAGAAGATATTGTTATTTGCTCATACTCGTACGGATACGATGTTTTTATATTTTCATCATGCGTCACATAAAAATTCCAATCCATATCATCAAATGACGAAAAGAATATTATTGTCTTGTCATTCATTATTGTAATTCGCTTTTCGCTGTCACCTGCCCAAGTTCCGCAGTCATAATATGCGTCAAGTTTTATCTCACGCGGGAATGTATCATACGGAACATATATTTCATCGTCAATCATAAGCACAGGATTATTTTCAAGTATAACTCTGTTTCCGTTTACATTAATCTGAATGTCTTTTTCCAAAATCTCATCCGCATTTATCGAACTTGACGATTTCGTGTCGGACGTCGTTTTGACGGTTATTTCATTACCGTTTAATTTTAGCGTTCCGTCAGTGTTGTCTGTATGAAAATCAACCGTATTATTATTTATCTCAGCCGTAACATTATTTAGACTGTATATACCGCCGTTATCCTGCTGTTGCTTTAAATTAAACGTCATTATGTTATTATCCACACTCAAAACCTCAAGCGAAATATTGCTGTCATTATGCCACGTTCCGATATAATCGTCATATCTATTTTCTATATGTGTCTTTAAATTAATCACAAACACACAGCACACAACCGCTATGCACAAAATTAAAATGGTCAAACCGATTGTCACACCGTTAATAAATTGCATCGACATAGCTCGTTTAAGCTGTTTGATACTTTGGTATCTTTGCATTGGATCAAAACGTTTGCATTTTTGAGCAATTCCTAAAAGTCTGCCTTTCTCACCTGAATATTTCATAAGCTGTTCTATTGTTGCACCGAATGCGTATATATCGGTTTTATAATCGGTAGGCATCATACCAAATTGCTCAACAGGTGCATATCCGACCGTTCCCAAAACTGTTGTATCTTTTCTGACTTCGTTGTTTACAATTCTTGCAATATCATAATCTATCAGCCAAATATGTCCTTCAGAGTTCATAATTATGTTGTCGGGCTTTATATCTCTGTGTATAATACTGCACTTATGCAAAGCCTCCATTGCAGATACAAGCTGTTTGGCTATCGAATTTATTTGACCTTTTGCAAATTCAAAGTGATTTTCCATAAATTCATTTAATGTTATACCTTGAACAAACTCCTCAATCACAACGGTTTTATCCGTCAATTCCACATCATATATCTTCGGAATATGATTGTTATTGATTTTTTGAAGCATTTTATAGATATATCTAATATCATCATTTACAGAACGCTTTATAAATCGTTGATTTGTTTTCGGATTGTAAATCACCTCGATTTTCTGCCTGTCATCATTCTTTAATACTTTTTCTAAAACAAAATCTTCCAAATTCGTCTGCTCCCCTCTTGCAAATAATGTCGATTTATACTATACTGTAAGTATAATACAATGTTAGAAGGATTGTCAATGAAAACCATAACTCAAGAATTACTCGACGGCTTGAAAAATGCCGATGATATAAAGACTTTTCTTGATTTGCATGAACAAGATTTTTTATCACAATCGCTTATTGACTATTTAAACGAATTGATGAACGAAAAAAATATAACCGTTGCACAAGTCGCTAAAAATTCAGGTATCGGTGAATATGTTTATAAAATTTTCAACGGTGAAAGAAATGCAAAACGTGATACACTCGTTGCGATTTCATTCGGTATGCACTTGACTTTTGAAGAAACACAGTTGCTTTTGCGTATTGCAAAATTTGCTATTCTTGATTCACGCGACCGCCGCGACGGAATTATAATTTATGCTTTGATGCACGGTTTAAGTATATTTGAATGTGACGATTTACTTAACAATGATAATCTCATAACCTTGGTATAAAAAAATCTCCGATATTTATTCATCGGAGATTTTTACTGTATAAATTTTAATATTATCAAATTGTGCTTTTGAATAAGCTTTTCCGGCTTTAAAGTTCAGTCAAGTACCTTTTGCCCGATAACTGCAAATATATTTCGTAAGTATCATGATAATGCTGAACAGACATATTGTGCTTGTTTTCACTTTTCAAATATTGAACATATAACTCGTTATGCGAAGAAAATGCTGTTCTTTTCATATCCTTTTACCTCTTTGTGTAATGATACATTAATTTTATCACATTTTCTTATCGTTGGCAATTATGAGTTCACAATCGCCGTTCTGCTATCGGCATCCCAATCTACGTCATATCCCATATTTTCCGAAAGGAAGCGCAGCGGTACCATTGTTTTGCCGTTTACGAGTCTTGCGGGCACATCCATTTTAGCGGGTTTATTATTTATTCTCGCGTTGACGTTATCTATTGAAAATGTTACTGCCTTATTATCAAGCATTGCTGTTGCTGTCTGAGTTTCGCTATCCCATTCAACATCTGCTCCCATTTGCTCGAACAAAAATCTCATAGGTACAAGCGTGCTACCGTTTTCGATAATCGGCGGTTCATCAAAGCCGAGAATATCATCGTTAAACTTCACATAAACAGGATTATTAGGCAATTTTTCACGCAGCTGTGAAAATACTTCTTCCTTATTGCAAGCATAATAATTTCTATAATCTTTTTGTATCAATATTTCATCGCCTAATTCTGATATTCCTTGTATATTTGCCTTATCTACAATCATATACGCCCAATATATGCCGTCATTCGAGAATGCTAACACTGTATTATTATCAGTTTTATACTCATTTCTATAGTCAATTTCACAAAGATATTGACCTACTTTGTATTTAGGATAACCTGAATATGTTTCATATAAAATTTTAATTACATCGTCATTAAAACATAAATTATTACCAACAAACAGTTGATTTCTAAACTCAATTAAATCATACCCTTCAAAATCAAGTTTTCTCCATTCAAAATAGTCTGTACTATAATAAATACCATAATCATCGGAACTAATGCCAATAACTCGATCTCCATCTTTTTTGGGATATACATTTTTTGTTGATATATAAATCTTGTCATCTATAAAAGCCATTTGCGTTATCCAATTCGGAATTTCATATATATTTAATATTTGTTGAAAATCAGCTGAAAGTCTGTACAAATACTTTTGCATATTATATTTTCTATAATCAGGATTGCTCTGATATACCAAATAATCGTTTCCCGTCCACACATAAATATAACGATAATTCTTTAGTTCTTCCTTGACGTCTTCATTTTCTTCTACACTCATAAATTCAGTAGCGTCTTGTGATATTTTCGGTGGATATGAATCCGTAATCCATTCTTTGCCGCTCCACATTACGTTATTATTCATATACTTTTCATTAAATTCAACACTATTTAAGTATTCTGCAGCATATGATACTTCACTGAAAATAGCTATTATTAAAAATAGTGTTATTGCCTTAATTATTTTTTTCATATATTTCACCTCATTTTATCATTGCAGTAGCACTTCTTACTATTATAATAACATATGTTGCATAAATTGTAAACCAAAATAATACATTTACATACAAAAAAGCAGTCCATATTATATGAACTGCTTTCTTTCGTCAATGTATTATTGTTTAGCTGACAATGAAATTGTGCTTGAACCCGAATATGTTCCGTCTGTAACCAAGCCGTAGTTTCCGTTTGTGAACGTTCCGCCTGTTACCGAACCGCCATAGTTTAGAGTATATGTGCCGTTTGACATTTCAGGTGTTGATACAAGCACCCATGAGTATTGCTTTGACGGTACATAAGTTACTATCTCATTACCGCTTGAATCTGTAAGCTTAAATGCCTTGCCTGCCGCTTGTGTTGAAAATCCCGAACTTGATGAACTGCTGCCAGGTCTGCCAAATCCTCCACCGCCTCCGGATGATGAACCTGACGCAACAACATAATACTGCGAATTAGTTGCTGCTGTCGGCGTAACAGCCATATCAGATGTACCTGCACCGATTACAATACCGCCTGTTATCGTCAAAGTATTGTTATTGTCACCTACATCAAATACGCCGTTACCACCGCTTGTAGGACCGTTTACAAGTACAATACCGCCTGTGATTACACCGTCACCGTTTGAGTCAAATCCGTCACCCTCGGCTTCAATATAAAGCAGACCTCCTGAAACTTCAAGATAACCGTAGCTTGAACTGTCCTCACCGCCCCAGTTAGGTCCTTGGTTTCCGCCACCGCCAAAACCGCCCGGTCCTGCAAATTCGGCTATATCATCACTGCTTAGAGTAATTGCGTCCGCTGTCGGCTCATCACCTGCCGCATTTGCACCGTCATCGGTTGACACGATACACGTTTTACCGCCTTGTACATATATTTTTGCAGCCTCAATACCCTCATAACTCTTTGTTATGTTTATATCCGCATTATCTGTTATATACAAATAGCTGTCGCCGTGTACACCGTCATCACCTGTGGCAATATCTATATCTCCGCCCGATATACGAACAGTGTTATTTGAATGTATGCCGTCATCATATGTGTTTATATTAAATGTACCGCCACTGATATTTACAAGATTTCCTGCCTTAACGCCTTTACAGCTGTTTGATACTGACGAATTGTTTGAAGATACCGTTGCAGGCGCACCGCCGTATGCTTTCAAATCAAATGTACCGTCAGAGATATTCAAGATATTCTCGGCTTGAATACAATCCATTGTTGAATTAACTGTTACATCACCGCCGGTAATTGTAATGTTACCCGTGCCGCACTGAATACCGTCCTCACTGCTTGTGATATTAAATGTTCCGCCACTTATTCCTATACTTCCCGTTACATATGCTTTTACGGTTGTTCCATCTGTATCATAAACGACTTCACTTACTTGTATGCCGTCTTCAGCCTTTGTGATTGTGATTTCTCCGTCAGATACGTTGACGCTCTTTACACCCTTTATACCGTCCTCACCTGCTGAAATATTTATTGTACCGCCTGTAATATTGATACTTCCGTCACCGTCTGCGATTGTCGGATTGTCTTCGTCTATGCTTGATGCGTTCGCTTTTATAGCGTCGCCTGTTGATGTGATGTTTATTGTACCGCCCGATATATCACATAGCATTGATGCTTTGATACCGTCACTTGTTGATGTTGTACCGTCTTTTGTGGTCGTTCCAGTTGTCAATGTAACTGTACCGTCTGCGATTTTAACAGTTCCACCCTCTAACACGTCGCCGTCATATGCAGGATCTTCGTCTGATTTTATCGCGTCACCGTTTGAATTTACAGTTACATTACCGCTCTCGATAGTTACCGAATCATTACCCTTTATACCGTTGTTAGCCGCCTCGATTACGTTCAATGTCAAATTCTTTATTGTAACGTCAGCTTTACAGCCGATTGCGTTGTTATATGTTGAGCTTACCTTAAGTGTACCTTTACCTTTTATCGTTAAATCATTTTTACTGTATACACACGCATTGACTGTTTCTTCATTGTATGTTGCGGTTGATGTGAATGAATTTGTCGTTCCTTTTTTAGCCGAAAGGTCAACTTTACCTTTTGTAGCCGCAAACGGTGCACCTGTGGTTGACGTTACGTCTACACCTTCAAGATTTATAGTGACTTCATCCGATTTTGTAGGAAGTGCCACTGCTATCTGACCGTCTGACAAGCTACCTGTCACCGTGTATTCACCGGCTTGTGAAATGGTTACGACAGAGCCTTCTGCTGTTGCACCTGTTCCGTCAACGGCTATTCCGTCATCACTTAATGTTATAACGGCTCCGTATGTTGTCGGATTGTCCGTTGTTGTTGGTGTATCTGTTGTTGTCGGTTGACCTGTTTCACTCGGCGTTTCCGTTGCGGTTGGCTCATCCGTTTCAGTTGGTGTGTCTGTTGTTGTCGGTTCATCTGTTACAGCAGGCGTTTTTGTTACACTTGGTGCCTTTGTAGCACTTGGCGTCTTTGTCGCACTTGGATTTTCTGTCGGTTCTGAAACACCGCCTTTATATATCTCACCTACAGGTTTCATACTTCCGTCCCATATGAAGCACTTCAATGTTTCGGTATCTTCGTCAAATTCAATCTCTTTACCGAAGTTAAATACTCCGCTGCTTGTGATGCTGTCAACTGTATAAAGTCCTTGTAATAATTTATCTTTATATACCGCCGCATATATTTTATAGCTACCGCTTTTTGCAACATCTACCGTTACAGTTCCGTTTTCGGCATCTATACTTTTAATTTGTGCATTATTATCTGTTTGCGCCGACACAACACCCATTGACATAACTGTCATAAGGCTTGCAGTCAGCAAAGCCATAATTTTGCGATGCACTTTGTTCATAAAAATCCCTCCTAAACTTCGTTTTGATATATAATTCGCAATTTACATCGAAATTTTTGGGGTGATATGAAAATTTTTCATAAAAAAATGCAGAAACTTTTTGTTTCTGCATTTCAAATTATTCTCCGTCAAAATGTGGCATTGAATCTTCACCATTTCCACGTGGCTCACTCGGTGGCGGTAAAAAAACATTTCCGTCATTCTGTTCCGGTGGAATATCGTTCTTACTTCCTCCAAAATCATTTGAGTTATTCGGACCTGTCGGTCCATTAAAATCAGGTGACTGATTATTTCCGCCGTTCGGCTCTTGTGGCGGATTACCGTTGTCTGTCGGCGGCTGTGGATTTTCGTAAGGTTTGTTCGGTGGTTCATTACCGACGTCAAAATTCGGTCTTTGCGGTTGTGGCGGTATATTGTCTTTATATATGTCATTCGGTTTATCAGGATTTGGCGGTTGTGGCGGTTGATTATTAGGATTGTCCTGTGGTGGCTGTTCAGCACCATTATCGGGTATAGGCGGATTAATTTCCGTATCGCCGTTAGGCTTATCCGCATTGTTGTCCGACGGTTTATCTTGATTTTGATTTGAATTATTAGGTCTGCTGCCGGATGTTGTATGACCGCCGTGACTTGGCTGTGGTTTTATTTCTTCTTTCGGCTCGTCTTGTTTCGGCTCTGTCGGCTCTATAGGTTTAACTGTTTCCGACGGAACAACTATTTCACATTGATTATCCGATTTATTCTTATCTTCATGTATCGGTCTAACTGTAGTCTCTTCCGTTTCGGGTACAGTATCATTTTTCACCTGTGGCTTATCTGTAATTTTAGTTTCTTCTTGAATCGGATTAGGCAATGTTTTTGTTATGGAATTATCAAATATCATGTCATTCGGCTTTTCTTCCGTGACAGTAGTAATAACATTGTCACTTACTGTGTCGATATTTTTCGATTGTCTTACATTTGTAACTCTGCTTACTTCTTGTACTTCTTTTGTCGGTACAGTTTCGTTTTTTGTTCGAACGGTCGGTTGAAGTGTTTGTACACTATTTGAAATATTCTTGTTTTCAGATTTTTGAACAGGTATACTTTCCTGTTTAACTTCTGCTTTATTTTCAGCCTTACTTTCGGTTTTGACTTCCGATTTATTTTCAAGATTTCTTCTAATCTCTTTTACAGACTGATTTTCAAGTTTATGAACATTTTCTTCTATACTTCCGCCGTTTTGTTTCGTATATTCGGCAATAGCTCTTGCTTTTGCGATAGATACACCCATTTCTTTTGCATTTTTCAAATCGGCTTTATCGGCATTTTCAATAATAACCTCTACATCACCGTAATTTTTATCCGGCAATTTAATTTTTCCTATACCGTCAACCACTTCAACGATAACATCTTTATTATGCTCATTCAAATATCCGATTTCTTCCGACTTTTTTATAAGTTCGTCCATACTTTCCGACACACTCATACCGCTTACATCGGTTTTTGAAAGCAATATCTCCGCGTCATCATTAAGCGGTTTTGTATTAATAACCCTGTTGTAAATATTAATCGTCATCATAACACTTGGGTTAATATCCACACTCATATATTTTGCAGGCACAAAATATGAACTTATACCGCCGCACACAACAATAAAGCTTGCCGCAGCCGCAAGGATTTGCCCTTTATAATGCGGTATTTTCACTTTGTCGCCGACAGAATAATTTTTGTTTTTTACCTTTATAAAATCGCTGTTTTTTGTAAGCAAAACCGCATATCTGCCCTTCACGGACACAATAACTCCGCTCATATTTCACACCTCCCTCATATTGAAATATTCGGCAATGGCAGGATAATCCTGAGTTATAGCAATAACCGCCGTTATTATGTATTTCCTGTGACGTTCGATAGCTTTTCTGTTCAGCTTTATATTATCGGTAATCTCTTTTATCGGCAATATGTGCTTATTCATAATTATATCGACAAGTTCACTGTTGTTTATAATATAGTTCACCGCATCAAAACAAAGCCTTTTCGTTTTACGACTTTTCGGACTGACCTCCGCAAGTTCAAAAAATGATATTTCAAAATTGCTGAGTTCCTCCGTAAGTGATTCGATTTCCCACTTCAAATTGCTTTTATCAACGGTATGTATTTCAAATTCAATTGTTTCACCGTCTGAATTTTCTTTTTCCAACGCAGAAAACGGCACTGAATTATGTTTTGCCTCACGCCTTATACTGTCAATAATTCTGTTTCGTATAACAGTCTTTGCAAAGCCAAGAAAATTACCTTTATTTTCATTATAGCCGTCAATCGCGTCGCCGAAAGCCATCATAGCAATGATATACTCATCATCACTTGTCGTAACACTTCTTTTAAGCGTCTTGCTTACAGCTGCCAAGATGAAATTTTGGTATTCACCGATTAAATCATTTTTCAGTTTTTTATCATTTGTGGCTTCTGCCACTCTTTCTTCTAACTTCATCTTTCAATATATTATTCGTATTCTCTTTCATAAAAAATAGGGTAGTTTTAAATCTTGCATTTACTTTTTATTTTATATTTGTATCGTATTACAAATATAATTGCTCTGACAAACCAATCAATCGTCATTGCAATCCATACACCGAGTACACCAAATCCGAGCCATTTGGCTATTACCACGCTTGCACCTATTCTGAATATCCACATCGACAAAATTGCAACTATCATTGTAAACATTACGTCATTAGCGGCACGAAGTGAATTAGGCAATGCGAACGAAAGCGGCCATATCGTACAAGTACAGATTGCGTGATACCATATAATTTGTTTTGCAATCTCAGTTGTTTCACTTGATAAATTGTACGCTTTTAATATAAGCGGAAGTATCGCAACCACAACTACATTTATTGCAACGACAAACACATATATCGTTTTCATAAGTCGCTTTATATAAAAATCAAGCTGTTTATAGTCGTTTGCACCGACACACTGACTTGATACGGTTAATATAGCCTGACATATCGCCATCCCCGGCAGTATCTGAAACATTGCTATTGTGTTTGATACCGCATTTGCGGTTATAGCTCTTGTGCCGAATGCCGTTACTATTGTAAGCACCAATATTTTACCAAGCTGAAACATTGAGTTTTCAAGCGAATTCGGTATTCCTATTCTAAGTATCTTTTTAATCATTCGCCAATCGAATTTCAGCTTAAACGGTCGGTCAATATGTATCTGTAAATCTTGATTTCCAAGTCTTACAACAATCACAACTGCCGCAACTATTCTTGATATAAGCGTTGGTATTGCCGCACCGGCAATTTCCATATGAAAACCGTAAATAAGTATCGCATTACCGACTATGTTTACAAGATTCATAATAAGCGATGTGTTCATTGAAACCTTTGAATTTCCCATTGCACGGAATATAGCCGCACCCGCGTTATACATTCCGATAAACGGAATTGACGCCGACACTATGAGCAAATATGTATTTGCATAATTTGCAACATCATCTTCAATCTGTCCGAAAACGGTATGAAGTATAAAATTTTTCAGCACATACACGATAATCATTACAAACAGTGCAATAAGTGTTGTAAATATAAGCGTTTGGTTCGCCGCTTTGCAGGAATTATGCTCCTGTTTCATTCCGATATACTGCCCTGCAACAACAGCTCCGCCTGTTGCAAGTGCCGTAAATATGTTTATAATAAGTATGTTTACAGTATCAACAAGCGATATTGCCGATACCGCCGATTCTCCGACACTCGCAACCATCATTGAATCTATAAGACCGACAGCAATAGTCAAAAATTGTTCTATTACAAGCGGTACAATAAGTTTTTTTAAATCAATTTTACTAAACAAATAATTTTGAGGGATTTTCCTCAAGATGACCACTTCTTCCTAATAATTTCATACGAAAATACACTATTCGTAAGAATAGTGTATTTTCGTGATTTAACCACGTAAAAAGCCTTCGATAATCTTTGCCTCCGCCTCTTCCGAAGTAAGACCGAGAGTCTGCAATTTTATAAGCTGTTCTCCTGCGATTTTTCCGATTGCCGCTTCATGTATAAGTGACGCGTCAATATCGCCTGCAAACAAAGCCGGTGCGGCGTTAACCTTACCGTTTCCGACAAGTATTGCGTCACATTCGGAATGTCCCGTACAACGGCAGTTACCCTTTATTGTCGAATGATATTCCTGATACGAATTACCTTTTGCAACCGAACGTGACACCAAATCAACACCAGAATTTTCACCGTTAAGTTCAACCTCAAATTCAGTCTTAGCCTTTTCGTCACCGTCTGTCATAATTCTTTCGTGTATGATAAGCTTTGCTCTTGCACCGAGTTTACCCGATGTTTTTCTTACAGTTGAATCAACACCGCTAAGCTGAATTGTATCCATTTCAAGTACGGCATCATCTTCAAGATATGCATCGGTTACAGGATCAATCGTTCTTTTTCCGACACCCTTACCTGTTCCGATATGTTTTTCTTTATACAAAACGTGTGCACCTTTACCGATAAAGAAACGGTGTATTCCGTTATGTCGTGCATCGTGACCATCTGATGTATGCACACCGCAACCGGCAACAATAATAACGTCTGCACCTGCCTCAACATAAAAATCATTATATACAAGGTCGTCTACATCACCATGTGTAACGCAAGCCGGTATATAAACTGTTTCCTTTTGTGCATTTTTGCTTATGTGTATAACAAGTCCCGGTCCGTCCTCTTTTGAATCAATCTTTATATTCGGAGTAGATTGTCTGCCAGCACACTGACTGTCCTCACGAATGTTAAATGCCGCCGTTTCAAGTTCGTTGCCTTGAATGTCGGAAACGATTTTCAAAAATTCTCTTGTTGTTTCATTCATCAGTTGTTCTCTCCTTTCTTATCCTTACCGAGAGGACACTTTGACTCTTTTTCTTCTTTCAAAAGTTGAGGAAGAACATCTTTACCCTCACCAAATGCACGAACATTACCGTCCGCAATCACAACTATATAATCCGCAATTTCAAGTATACGTTCTTGGTGCGATATTACAAGCAAGGATTTTCCGCTTTCGTTTTTAAGTTTTTGGAACGCGTCAATAAGACTTGTAAAGCTCCAAAGGTCAATACCTGCCTCAGGCTCGTCAAATACAAGTATCTTCGCATTTTCACGCGATAAAACGGTAGCAATCTCAATTCTTTTGCTTTCACCGCCCGAAAGACTTGCGTCAACATCTCTTTCAATATAATCTCTTGCACAAAGACCGACTTCACCGAGTACAGAGCATATCTCTCTTTCGGACAATGTTCTCTCTGCCGCAAGATTAAGCAAATCTCTTACTGTAACGCCCTTAAAACGCACAGGCTGTTGAAATGCGTATGCAATGCCGTTTTTAGCACGTTTTGTAATATCCCAATCGGTTATATTCTCACCGTCAAGCAAAATTTCACCCGAATTAGGCACTTCGAGTCCTGCGATAATCTTTGCAAGAGAAGTTTTACCGCCACCGTTCGGACCTGTTATAACGGTCATTTTGCCGTCAGGTATTTCTAAATCTATACCCTTTAAAATTTTATCTCCATCGGGAATTTCCCAACTTATATTTTTAAGTTCAAGCACTTTTCAATGCTCCTTTCGACTGTTTATCATTAGTTATGATAACATAATATTCATTGAATTATAATTTTATCATAAAACAATACCGTTGTCAATTTTATCTAACAAAAAATGAGCGTTCCGTAAACGCTCATTTAATCATTAATTAATTACTTTGTTTCAAGAATTTTATCAAGGCTTACAAGTTTTACGCAAGTAACGAAAATTTCACATGCCTGCTTTAATTCTTCTGTTGACGGGAATGTCGGTGCAATACGAATATTTGAATCGTGAGGGTCTTTTCCGTACGGATATGTTGCACCTGCCGGAGTCATAACAACACCTGCTTCTTTACACATAGCGACAACTTTTTTAGCACAACCGTCCATAGTATCGAAACCGATAAAGTAACCGCCGTTTGGCTTTGTCCATTTTGCTATGCCTAAATCTCCAAGTTCCTTGTCAAGCATCTCAAGCACAGCTTCAAACTTAGGTCTTATAATATCTGCGTGCTTTTTCATATGCTCAAGCATACCGTTGAAGTCACCGAAAAATCTTGCATGACGAAGTTGGTTAAGTTTATCATGACCGATAGTCTGTACCGACATCTGCTTTTTAATAAAGTCAAGATTAGCCTTTGACGCTGAAATAGCGGCTATACCCGAACCCGGGAATGTAACCTTTGATGTTGAACAGAACTTAAATACCATATCAGGATTACCTGCTTTTTCACATTCTTCAAGAATTTCAAGAATGTGGTCTTGGTGATCCTCATATAAATGATGTATGCAGTATGCGTTATCCCAATAAATTCTGAAATCCTCAGCCGCCGGCTTTAGATTTGCAAAACGTCTTACTGTTTCATCAGAATATGTTATACCCATAGGATTTGAATACTTCGGTACACACCAAATACCCTTGATTGCCTCATCCTTTGAAACAAGGTCCTCAACCATATCCATATCAGGTCCGTCCTCAGTCATAGGAATATTAATCATTTCAATACCGAAAAATTCTGTAATTGCAAAATGTCTGTCATATCCAGGTACAGGACACAAGAACTTAACTTTATCAAGCTTTGCCCATGGAGTTGAGCCCATAACACCGTGCGTCATTGAACGGGCAACTGTGTCATACATAACATTAAGACTTGAATTACCGTAAATTATAATATTGTCTACGGGACATTCAATCATTGCACTTAGAAGTCTTTTAGCCTCAATTATACCGTCAAGCACACCGTAGTTACGACAGTCAACGCCTTGTTCACCTACAAGATTGTAGTCGGTAAGTGTATCAATCATTCCCATAGAAATATCAAGCTGTTCGGTATTCGGCTTACCTCTTGACATATCAAGTTTTAAACCCTTAGCCTTTAGCTCATCATATTTTGCCGCAACTTCTTTGCGGATTTCCTGTAATTCTTCTTTAGTCATTTCTTTGTATGACATCAAAAACCCTCCTTAAAACATTCCACTTTGTTTTATTATACCACACACTGTATAATCAGTCAATTAAAAATGTTACAAATAACGCAAAAAGCCTACTTTAATATCTGTTACTTTACAATAAATTTGTACTCTGTTGTAAAATTATATTCATCGCCGACCTTTAAAATAGGAGCAATAAAGTGACTGTTCTTCATACCGTTTGGGAAATACTGTGTTTCAAGACAAAATGCCTGATGTGTACTGTATTTTGCACCTTCTTTATATATTCCCTCCGGAAGTCCGTTTGATGTATATAACTGAACACCCGGTTTATCTGTATACACTTCCATTGTTATGCCGTTTTCAAGGCACTTTGCAATGGCACAAAGTCTGTAACCTCTGCCCGAAATCGCAAAGTTGTGATCATAACCGCCGAACATTTCTATTTGCTCAAAATCTGCGTTTATATCCTGTCCTATCGGCTTTGGTGCTCTGAAATCGAACGGCGTACCCATAACAGAAAGTACTTCGCCTGTCGGCATACATTCACTGTCGTTCGGTGTATAAAATTCCGAATTGATTTGAAGTATCTGATTATCGATTGTACCGCTTGCGTGTCCCGCAAGATTGAAATAAGAATGATTTGTAAGATTCACCACTGTATCCTTGTCTGTCACCGCACTGTAATTAATTTTCAGTGCATTTTCCTTTGTTAGAGTATATGTAACAGTTACTTTAAGTGTTCCAGGAAAACCTTCCTCACCGTCCTCTGACACGATTGAAAGTTTCAATGACGGTTCTTCCCCGTCAACTTCTTCCGCACTCCAAACCTTTTTATCAAAGCCGTTTATTCCGCCGTGCAAGCTGTTCTTGCCCTCATTAAGTCCTACATTATATTTTGTACCGTTAAGCTCAAATTCGCCGCCTGCAATTCTGTTTGCGTGTCTGCCGATAAGTGCACCGAGAAAACCGTCGTTATTTAGATAATCTTCCATCGTTTCGCGTCCAAGCACAACGTCGGTTTTAACACCGTTCTTGTCCTCTACATAAAGATTTCTGACAATACCGCCGTAATTTAAAATTCTCGCACTTACTCCGTTTCCGTTATCAAGTAAATATGCGGTTATATCCTGTCCGTTTGTCAATGTTCCGAACAATTCTTTTGTTATAGCCATTATTTTCATCCTCTCAATAAAAAAATTCCTTGTGAAAATTTTATCATCATCACAAGGAATTGTCAATCTAATTATTTAAGAGAAATGTACATATGTATCTCCATATTATCCATATCGTCACCTGCTTGGTATTCTTCAAAGTCACACACAAACGAACGGTCAAGGTTCATATTCCAAACCTTTTGCCAAAATTCCTGCACCGCCGTAACAACGTTGCCTTTTACAATAAATTTAGCATATTTTCCGCTTGGTATTGTAATCACTTCGTAATTCTGATTTGCATCGTTCACCTCCGCACATATTGAAACGGTATAGTCACCGTTTGGCTGATACTTATGATACATACCGATTGATTTGTTATTCGCTTTGTCGTTAATCTCACCGTAGACCTTTTTATAAAATTCGTCCCACAAACCACCGATAATCTTCGGCATTTCAGGTGATTTGTTGTTGGTTACGGCTGATATGCCCACCGCTTTCTTTTCTTCGAGATTTACAATTTCATATTCCATTTTGTTATCCTCCTTTAACTTGATACAAGAAGTATAACACACCTAATATGACATCGTTATGTCATATTATAAATAATTGTTTATCATTTTCGCAATTTTCGTTTTAATTATATCTCTTATGTATGTTGGTTCAAGCACTTCCGCATACTCCCCAAACGACATTATATAGCCGTAAAGCCATTCATTTTCGGGATATGACATATTCACAATAAAATCGCCGTCCGCCGTTTTTTCTGCGTCTTGAAATTCGTCATAAACACGGTATTCGGCATTTTTACTTATTTTCAATTTTACATCAACGCAAATATTTTCATCGTCATTATCATACTTATATTCACATATTTCACATTCAAAATGTTCGTTTATCACTTCAACATCTCTTATTCGTGACAACCTAAACATTCTGTAATCATCAGCTTTTCTGCAATATGCGATAAGATACCACGATTTACTTTTAAAATACAGTTTAAGCGGCTCTGCAATACGCTCGGAAATTTCGCCGTTACTGTTTATATACTTCAGCTTCAGTGCAAATCGTTCAATTATCGAATCTCTTATTTTATCGAAAAAATTCTTTTGTTTCACATTCCAATCCGAAAAGTCAACGTCAATCCACGAACTGTCGTTAGATTTAAAAAGTAATGACATTTTATCCGCAATGCCTGTTTTTTTAACATTCGGCAACACTGACATAGCAGTAAGTGCCGTTATTATCGCACTTTGTTCTTCCTTTGATATAACCGACTTGTCAAGTATAAAATTATCAAGAATAGATATTCCGCCACCTTTGCCCTTGGTGGTGTAAATCGGTATTCCGGCACCCGACAGGATTTCAATGTCACGATAAATCGTACGGCTTGATACTTCAAATTTCTTTGCCAATTCATTAGCCGTTACGGTCTTTTTGTCAAGCAATATGTATATAATTTCAAATAATCTGTTAATTTGCATAATTTCACCTTTATCTATGTACAAAAAAAGGAGCTACAAAATTGTAACTCCTTTAAATGACTTTTACGCAAGTTTTGCAAGTTTAAGAGCAAGCTGTGACTTCTTTCTTGCAGCATTGTTCTTGTGAAGAATACCACGGTTTACACTTTGGTCAAGCTTCTTTGCAGCTTCGTTGAAAAGCTGTTGAGCCTCTTCCTTGTTGCCTGCCTTTGCAGCAGCTTCAAACTTTTTGATAGCTGTCTTTAGAGCAGTCTTGTGAGCCATGTTGATAAGAGTCTTCTTTTCTGTAACTCTTACTCTCTTTTTAGCTGATTTAATGTTTGGCACTTTTTTACACCTCCACGAAATTTAATCTATAATACCGTAATATTATACATCATCGCAGAGAGAATTGCAAGCTTTTTTTATTATTTTTTAACGTTTTATCTATTTTAACCAAAAAACATTGTTTTTTCAATAAATATATAAATACTTTTATGTAAACTAACCAATTACATAGTGAGCATTGTTTTATAATAATCCAAACTTGAAAACTTTTGGTCAAGCTGAAGTTCGACATACTGTTCGGCGATTTTGCAAAGCAACTTCATCAATCCGTCACTCGCATTAAAACTGAGCATTTTTTTATCATCTGAATATATTATGTAATCCAATGCTCTGTAAAGATTTTTGTCCAGCTTAACAATATATTTGCCGCCACACGCTCTGCACACACTTCCGCCCTTTAGCAAATCAAACGCATACACCTCATTACTTCCGCATGACACGCACGCATTAAGCTGTGGCGAATATCCGCCTATACTCATCATTTTGAGTTCATACACCGCTTTAACCTTGTCCATCGGCTCGTCACGGTACGCAAGCGCATACACGCTGTTCAAAAACAAATGCAACATTCTCGAATCGGGGTTATTCATACCAAGAATACAATAAGTTATATCTGCAAGATAAACGCACAGAGATAATTTTTTTATATCTTCCGAAACAGGATAAAAGCCGTCAAGAGTGTCAATATTATTAATTGTCATTATATCTTTTCCGACACCTTTGTAAAAATCAAAATCACCGTAACACAAAAACTGACTTGATGCGGCAGCTTTGCTCTTTGATTTTTTAACACCGTAGCTGACGGCCTTAACTATCCCGTATTCTTCCGTAAATACAGTCAGCATTCTATGCCCCTCACCGTAATCGGACTGCTTTATGATAATGCCTCTTGCTCTAATTTCTGCCATGTATCATCCTTATCCTCTTGCTCCGTTATATTGCTTACCGTTTTATAAAGCAAATAAGCGTCTATATCGCCCGTTCTCGTAAAAGTTTCCCACGAAAGTCTGTTAAGCTCCATAACCTATCCCTCCGAAAAAATAACTTATTATCTTTATGTTTTTCATTTTTTCAGCGGTTATACTAACACTATTTACTATTCATTCGTGAAACCGAAATTCTTGATTAAAAAGTCACTGTTTCTCCAATCCGATTTTACTTTTACCCAAAGTTCAAGGTAGACTTTTTTATCAAGCATTTTCTCGATGTCGCCTCTTGCCATCGTACCTATTTTCTTAAGCATTTCTCCGTGCTTACCGATTATAATTCCCTTATGTGACGCTTTTTCGCAGTATATTGTCGCGTAAATATTTGTAATTTTTTCTTTTTCCTGCATTTTGGTAATTTCAATAGCAATACCGTGCGGAACTTCCTTATCAAGCAGCCACAAAAGTTTTTCGCGGATAATTTCAGCCGCAATCTGTTTTTCGGGCTGATCCGTTACCATATCCGAATCATAAAATTCCGGTCCTTCTTCAAGATAGTCCTCAATATCGTGCAATAAAATATCGACTCCGTCATTATTCTTTGCACTTACAGGCACTATCGACGCAAAATCGTGCATACTCGAATAATCCGCAATTATCGGAAGTAAATCCTCTTTTTTCATAAGGTCTACTTTATTCAAAACCAATATGCACGGAAGTCCTGTTTTTGAAATATTTTTTGCTATTTCACGTTCTGTTTCCTGTATTTTTTTACTTGCGTCCACAACAAATATAAGTACATCCGTATCGTCCATACTTTCATTTGCAACGTGTACCATATATTCCCCAAGCTTATTATGCGGTTTGTGTATTCCCGGTGTATCGGTAAATATAATCTGTTCTTCGTCTGTTGAGTAAATTGCAAGTATTTTATTTCTTGTTGTCTGAGGTTTGTCTGATATTATTGCAATCTTTTGTCCTACTATCGTATTAAGTAATGTTGACTTTCCCACATTCGGCATACCTATTATTGCCGCAAATCCCGATTTAAAACTTTTCTTATTCTTCATAATTTTTTCTCCTAATCACGAGTTATTCCAAGCGAAGTTAATACTCTTTCCTGTTTTTCGCACATTATTTCTTCGCCCTCTTTATCATCAACATGGTCATATCCAAGCAAGTGGAGCATTGAATGTGCCGTCAAAAAAGCCACTTCTCTCAAAAAACTGTGTCCGAATTCATTCGCCTGTTCTCTTGCACGTTCCATTGATATAACAATATCACCAAGCATCACAAGCTCACCGTCCATATCGTACTCATCGTCCGATATTCCGTTCTCGTCAAATTCCAGCATTGGGAATGACAAAACATCCGTTGCTCTGTCAATATCTCTCTGTTCCTTGTTTATAGAGCGAATTATATCATTATCCACAAGCGTAACGCTGATTTCGGCGTCAAAATCACATTCTTCTTCCTCCATAACGGCAACGCAAACGTCCTTTATTGCCTTTTCAATTTCCGGAGTTACATCTTCCTTATCCTGTTCATTTTCAAGTATTAGTTCAACCATTTGATTTCCTCTTGTTTCTTCTCTTTTCCTGTTCCTCGTCATACTTTGCGTATGCTTTTATAATTTGTTGTACAAGCGGATGACGTACAACGTCTTTTTCGGTAAATGTACAAAAAGCTATATCTTCAATATTTTTTAGAATTTTAGCCGCCTCTTTTAATCCCGAACGCTTATCTCCCGGCAAGTCGATTTGAGTTATATCACCCGTTACAATCGCTTTAGAACCGTAACCTATTCTTGTCAAAAACATTTTCATCTGCTCAGGTGTTGTATTCTGTGCCTCGTCAAGAATTATAAACGCATTGTCAAGCGTACGGCCACGCATATATGCAAGCGGTGCAACTTCAATTACGCCCTTTTCCTGATATTTCAAGAATCCCTCACCGCCGAGCATTTCATACATGCCGTCATAAAGAGGTCTTAAATAAGGGTCAACCTTATTCTGCAAGTCACCCGGCAGAAAACCGAGTTTTTCGCCTGCCTCAACAGCCGGTCTTGTAAGAATAATTCTGCTTACCTCTTTACTTCTAAGTGCCGTTACAGCCTTTGCAACCGCAAGATATGTTTTACCCGTACCGGCAGGACCTATACCGAATACAATAGTATTTTTGTCTATCGCGTCAACGTACTTTTTCTGTCCGAGCGTTTTTGTCTTAATAGGGTGACCTTTTGCACTGATTGCAATACAGTCATCACCCATCATTTTAATGTCAATTCCGCCGTTTTCCTGTACCATTGTTATCGCATACAATACTTTCTGCTGGTCGATAATCTCGCCTCTTGCGATAATCTGCATAAGCATATTAATAACTTGGCTTGCCTTTTCGACGTTTTCTTCCTCACCTGTCACTCTCAAAGCGTTGTCGCGTGACGCGATATTTACCGAAAGTGCTTTGTCAAGCATTTTGATATTTTCGTCAAAATTTCCGAAAAGAGATGCCAAATCGACCTCCTGCGGTACTTCAATCTGTCTGTTTATCAAGTATTTCCTCTCCTTCTGTATCAGCCGAAATAGGCTGACTGGTAGCTATATTTTGTATGAAATTCATTTCAAGTTTTACATTTATTGTTTCATTATCAATCTTTTCATATTCAACATTCTCGTCTGTCAAAGTTGAGCCGTACAGCAATTCATTTGATATTTTTTCTTCTAAGTCATTTTTTGCAAATTCTACAGCTGTTTCTATGCTTATCGGCTCTTTGTTTACATTTACTTCGGTATATTTGACCGTATCGAACGCAATCCCTGTATATCCAAAAAACGGTATACATATTTCATGCCTTGTTTCATTTACATCATATTCTTCAAAATTCATTCTGCCCAAAGGCAATGAAAACATTTTTCCGAAAACCTCAAGCGAAACCATATATCTATTTTTGCCGGTCGGTACTCTCGATTCATAATACAGCTTATAGTCGCCGTTTTTTGAATGAGTTGTATAAGCCATTATATCCGCCATTGAGTGAACATATATGTATTCTTCGGGATAACCCTCTTTATAAGTTGCAACCTTTCCCGATACAATCACATCGCCTGTTTTAACCGCGTCACCGTCATTCAAAACTTCTTCGCCGTTTTTAACAACCATATGATTTATAATTCCGTCACACGCCGCAACAATGTCACAAGGTGTATCTTTGTCAACAATATTCGGTGGAATAATCTGCTCGTATATCTCGACGCGTGCCTTTGCACCCTCAATATAAACCCATGCCCACGCTATATGGTCGTTGTTATTTATAATCGCCGCCTTGCTTTCCATACCGTCAGGCAGTTTTGCTTTCAGTGCGCCGCTCTTTATACCGATACTGTCAAGCGTAGATATTATACCGTTTATATCGCTGTTTTCCACACCGTTAATTTCAACAACCCATATAAACTGAGCCGATACGGCAAAAAATATGATACACAATGCAAATCCAATCAAAAACAAATATCGTTTTCTATACAGTTGCATTAAATGCTTTATTCCGCGTCTTTGTGATATTTTGATTTTTACATTACTCTTTTTTCTGACTTGACGTATATGAAAAAAATCCTTTATGTAAATACACATTTCAATACCGTCATCAAACGGTTTTATGTTCCATACATCAATATTACGTCTTAAACAAATATTTATAAATCTTTCTGCACCTTTGCCATATACTTTTATTATAACATATCCGTAAAGAAATTTAAAGAACTTCTTAAACATTTTTTACTCCCTTTTTCAGATTTCGTATTCAATTTGCTTAAATTGACCCGATATTAATATATCTTCAAGACGTATTCTGTCAATCGAAAGTCCATTTCCGAACACTCTGACTATCCCCATAGGCGTTGACACCCGAATTTCCGTATCCGTATAACTGAGTATTCCTTTATGATTTTCTATATATATTTCACTCGCACCCGCGATTGTAAGTTTGGGAATATTCATTATAACTTCTTTCGGCACTCCCCAAGCATCCGCTATACTTTCTGATATACGTTTTTTCATTTTCACCAACTCCTATAATAAATTATGATAAACAAGCGGTTTTAAGTACAAAAAAGTTATCATATAATTTAATAAAAATTAAAATCGGAGATGATAATGTGAAAATAAAGAAAATACTGATTTACTTGTTTGCTGTCGGTGCGGTTGTTCTGCTTATAAAAAATGCATCAAGTGCGATAAGATACGCCTCAGACGCAATAGATTTATGTCTTGAAATGATTGTACCGACTCTTTTTCCGTTTTTTATATGTTCGGGAATTTTGATATATTCCGGCTTTTGCGAACTTTTGGCAAAGGCATTTCAATTTTGTATGTATCCGCTTTTTCGGATAAGCCCTGTCGGGAGCAGTGCCTTTATACTCGGTATTGTAAGCGGTTATCCTTTAGGTGCTGTTACCGCCGGTGAATTATACGCAAACAATTACATTTCAAAAACAGAGGCTGAACGCTTGCTTGCTTTCTGCAACAATTCAGGTCCTTTGTTTATATTGGGTTCTGTCGGTATTGCGATATATTCAAATATAAAATACGGTATCGCTCTTTACGTCGTACACATTCTTGCGGCTTTAACGGTCGGTATTCTGTTTAGATTTTACGGCAGAAACAAGCACACCGCACCTCCGACAAGAATGACAACACCCGAAAGAAGTATGGGTGAAATATTCGATATCGCACTTCAAAACAGCATCAGAAATATATTGACCGTTTGCGGAGCGGTACTTTTTTTCAGTGTAATAAGCAGACTTTTTCTTGACATTTTGCCTGTCGGCGGAGTTACGTCCGCACTTGTTTCGGGGCTTTTGGAATTTGTTACGGGGACAGTAAAAATATCGGGATTAACTATTCCTATTATGGATAAATTGGTGTTTACATCTGTTGTTGTCGGCTTTGCGGGACTCAGTGTACACGCACAGGTTATGGCTGTAATTGCAAGATTTCATCTATCGCTCGCACCGTATATAATCGGTAAAGCCATGCACGGAATTATAGCGGGACTATATATGTACATATACTTTAGATTTAACCCTATAACGACAGCAGTATTTGAGCCGTCTATGAGCCGTTCGTTTGCAATTTCATCGACTATCGAAACCGTTACCGCAATCATTGTTGTTATAGCCTGTATATTTTGTGCATTCGGTCTTTATTTAAAACAAAATAGTGAATATAAAAGGGACACTAAATTTGATGTGACCCCCAAAAGTTAGACTTTTTATAGCGTAGTAGTTTTAACGACTG
>OLOR01001118.1_pt1 | contig 25697 bp, 20 predicted proteins | sample 1672521 | NCBI WGS metagenome assembly OLOR01 (sample SAMEA3136695, study PRJEB25190) | human gut metagenome | biome: human gut; feature: human-associated habitat; material: faeces | place: Austria | collected 2013
GTTTCATTAATTTCTTGCTCTGTTCAAACTGTTTGACCAGACGATTGACTTCTGCGATATCCACGCCGGCACCTTTGGCGATACGATTCTTGCGGGAAATATTCAGGATTCCCGGATTGCTTCGCTCCTTCTGTGTCATAGAAAGGATAATCGCCTTTGTTCTGTCAAGAGCCTTTTCATCAATCATGTCTTCCAGATCTTTCGCTTTTGCGCCAACACCTGGAAGCATATTCAGGATACTTCCGATTCCACCCATTTTATTCATCTGTTCCATACTGGTCAGATAATCATTGAAATCGAAATCCATTTTTTTGAGTTTTTTCTGCATCTCTGCTGCCTGATCCTGGTCAAGAGCTGCCTCAGCCTTCTCAATAAGACTCATTACATCTCCCATTCCAAGAATTCTGGAAGCCATGCGTTCCGGATAAAACTGTTCGAGATCTGAAAGTTTCTCACCCATTCCCACAAAAAGAATTGGTTTTCCGGTAACTGCTTTAATGGAAAGTGCAGCACCACCTCGGGTATCACCATCCATTTTGGTAAGGATGACACCATCAATGCCTACTTTTTCGGCAAAAGTCTTTGCAACATTTACTGCATCCTGACCTGTCATTGCGTCAACTGTCAAAATCGTACAGTCAACATTCACATTGGCTTTGATATCCGCAAGTTCCTGCATCATATCTTCGTCCACATGAAGGCGGCCAGCCGTATCAATAAGAACAACGTTCTGTTGGTTTGCTTTTGCATGTTCGATCGCAGCTTTGGCGATATCTACAGGATTCTGTTTATCTCCCATGGAGAAAACTTCTACTCCCTGTTTCTCACCGTTTACCTGCAGCTGTGTGATCGCAGCCGGACGATATACGTCACAGGCAACGAGAAGTGGTCTTTTTCCTTTGGATTTCAGCTTACCTGCAAGTTTCGCAACTGTGGTCGTCTTACCTGCACCCTGAAGTCCAGCCATCATCAGGACTGTGATATCATTGCCTGGTTTCAAAGGAAGATCGGTTGTTTCACTTCCCATCAGATTAACCAGCTCTTCATTTACGATCTTGATTACCATCTGTCCTGGATTCAGACCATTCATGACATCCTGTCCTACTGCACGTTCCTGCACAGACTTGGTAAACTGTTTAACAACCCGGAAGTTAACATCTGCTTCAAGAAGAGCCATCTTGACCTCTTTCAGAGCAATCTTAACATCCTCTTCTGTCAGGCGTCCTTTGCCTCTCAGCTTTTTGAACACATTCTGTAATTTATCAGTCAAGCTTTCAAATGCCATGCGTTATAACTCCTCTAATATCTTATTGGAAATCTCTGTAATCTCACCGGCATTATATCCTACTGCAAGTTCCTTGATCTTCTGAACCTGTTTGCGGATACAGAGAAATTTCTCAACCAGATGAAGTCTGGATTCATATTCTTCCAGTGTATGATTACAGCGTTTGATCATGTCATGTACGCCCTGACGGCTGATTCCCAGATCTTCTGCTACCTCACTCAGGGAATAATCTTCCAGAACAACGCTTTCATAAACCTGCTGCTGTCTCTCTGTAAGCAGTTCCCCATAAAAATCATATAACAATGTCTGTTCGACAAACTTTTCCATTTGTAACCACCTTGGCTATCATACATGATTTATATCATTGTGTCAAGTGTTTTTTCTTGACAGATATATTTTTATTTATTGTCCGTCTTTTTCCGGATCTTCTGTTTCAAATTCAAAGACACATCGATCAAAAGCATTGATCACATATGTATCCATATATTTATCGTATCGTTTGTGTTGTCTTCCATACGACATATGAACATGACCATGCAGGAAAAATTTAGGATGATATTTCTCAATCAGCTGCAGAAAAATTTTAAATCCCTGGTGCGGAAGATCCCGGGCATCATTTAACTGATATGCCGGGGCATGCGTGACAAGTATATCAAAGCCTCTTCTCCACACAAGTTTTGGAAAAAGTTTAAAGACTCTTCGTCTCATTTCCCACTCTGTATATTGATGTTCTCCCGGTTTATATCGCATGGAACCACCAAGTCCCAAGATGCGCACTCCTTCATGCACATATATTTTATCGTCAATGCAGATGCAGCCTTCCGGTGGAATCCTTTCATATTTATCGTCATGGTTTCCATGGACATATAAAACAGGCGCTGATGTAAATGTCGCCAGAAAAGAAAGATAGCGGGGATCAAGATCCCCACATGATATGATAAGATCGATCCCCTCCAGTTTACTTTTCTCGAAATAATCCCACAGATATTTTGATTCCACATCTGCTATGGCAAGTATTTTCATAAAACTGTATTATCCCTTCTGACTTTCCACACCGGACTGTAAAGTAACCGGTTTTGCCTGTTCTTTAAGCTCACGTGATTTCGGAATTGTTCCGATCACATTATCTGCAAGCCAGTCCATTGTAATAATTTCTTCCGGAGAAAGAATTTTATCCGGATCCGACTGAATCATTCCATTCTGTGAATAAAGGATTCCTGAAAATGGATGATATTCCCCGGTTGCAATCGCACGTTTGAGCATTGTCAGCAGCTTCTGTGTGCCAATCGGAAGATTCTGCGAATAGATAACATCGATCACTTCCGCTGACAGTCCCCACCAATAATTGATGGCCTTTGTTTCATCTTTGTTATCATCATATTTCCATGTTCCATCCATGATCGTCCTGATCAACTGTTCATAAAATTTTCCCCAGTGCCACAATGGCATAGCAAGATTACGAGGTCCTTCTTTTTCTATGTGATACAGTCCAAAATAGCGCGATGCATCTTCCGGAATCACCATATCCTGTCCGGATACAACCGTAACACCTTTTTTGATAACATTGTCCATAGCGATTCCAAGATCGACATCTTTCAGCGTAGACCATTCCAGATATATCTGTGCTCTCGGATTAACCATTTTGGCACCTAAAGCAAATGCATTGATATTGGCAATCGTTCCAAAAATCGGGTAGTCAGCAATATATGCAAGCTGACCGTTTTCTGCCATAGCTCCGGCAATGGCCCCCATAAGAAATTTGGCTTCATACATCCGGGCATAATAAGTACGAATATATCTGTGAGATGTATTCAAGGAACAGTTAAGGATCTTTACCTCCGGATGTGCAATAGCAGCCTGTACACTTGCCTGCACAAATTCCGGTGTTGTTGTAAAGATAATATTGCATCCTTTTTGAATCGCATCGGCAATTGCTTTTTCCGCAAGATCTCGCGTAAGGTTTTCATAGCATTCTGTAGTAACTTCTTCAGGGAACGTCTGTTCCAGGTGAAGACGACCAAGCTCATGCGCATACGTCCAGGCGGAAGTAGCCGGTGTCTTTGCGTACAGAAAAGCAATCTTTAGTTTTGGTGTACTTACCGGAAGCAGACGGTCCAGGAGAGATTTTTTTTCACTCGTAGGATTCATCTTCAGTTCAATTTCCTGATCATGTTCCAGAAGTTTAAATTCTTCCCAGCTTTTACCAACCAGTTCCTTTAATTCATTAACTGTTTTCTGGCAGATATCTTTATAATCATAAATCATAAGAAATGCAAGGAATGCATCCCCTGTTGTTATGGAAAGTTTCTTTCCGCCTAAGGATTCATATTCTGCTGCAAACCTTGAATAAACAGAACTGAAAGTCAGTTTATCATCATCTGACCAGATATCCTTTGCCCCTTTTCCTACTGCTTTCTGAAGTCTGACAAAGCTTCCAGGACGTGAAAACCAGATATAGTTGATCTGACTCAGGGCGTAAAAATCCACATATTCATAATAGATTTTATTTTCTTTCTGTTCCGTACGCTGTGGCAGAATTCTGGTCACATATCCCGGAACCGAAACCGCATCAAAATACTTCAGTACACTGACACGCTTATTTCCCTCTTCTACATAGAATTTGTTCATATATTCATATGCTTTGATCGGATCGCGGATACCTTCATTAATATGACTCTGACTTAAAGTTGCCCACTTATATGCAAATTCTGTGTTTTCTCTGAGAATAGGCATAAAGTTCCCGGCGAATGCATTGCTTCTTCCACCGCTTTTGGTTCCGACGATCTGGTCGATCGGTATCTGTACAAGTCCGAGCGGGACCTCCGAATAGGACCCCTTTGGGGGCAGTATCTCATCCAGAACCTGAAGTGTAGGCAGTTGCCCTTTCATCATTCTGGCCTGATAATCTCTCTTACCAGCTTTGCAGGCTTTTATATATTCTTCCATTATATATGGTGCCATGGTCCTCTTCCTCACTTTCTGTCTGAAGCAGAAAATAACGGTTTAAAAGTTACAGATTCGCACGAATGATCTTTGGTTTACATCCAGCCTCTTCCAGTGCCTTTACAATTTTCTTTTTATGATCTGTACCATATGCTTCCAGTGTAACTTTAAGCTCTACTGCAGCATAACGATTGGTACTTATAAACTGATTATGATCCAGCTTGATAACATTTCCCTGATTCTCGGCAATGATAGAAGCTACACGAACAAGTTCACCCGGTTTGTCCGGAATCAGCACAGATACCGTGAAAATACGATCTCTCTGAATCAGTCCATGCTGTACCACAGAAGACATTGTGATCACGTCCATATTACCACCACTTAAGATAGAAACCACTTTCTTACCGGTGAAATTCAAATGACGGAGTGCTGCTACTGTCAGAAGGCCTGAATTTTCAACGATCATTTTGTGATTTTCTACCATATCAAGAAAAGCAACAATCAGTTCATCATCGTCGATGGTAATCACATCGTCCAGGTTTTCCTGCAGATATGGAAAGATATGTTCACCAGGAGTCTGTACAGCAGTACCGTCGGCGATTGTATTTACATGTGGCAGAGTAACTACTTCACCTTTTTCAAGAGATGCCTTCATACATGCCGCACCGGACGGCTCTACACCAATGACTTTAATATGCGGATTCAGAAGTTTTGCAAGTGTGGATACACCTGTTGCAAGTCCGCCTCCTCCAATTGGAACAAGAATATAATCTACAAGAGGAAGCTCCTGTACGATTTCCATAGCAATCGTACCCTGGCCGGTTGCTACTGCTGGATCATCAAACGGATGGATAAATGTATACCCTTCTTTCTCAGCAAGTTCCAGTGCATAAGCACATGCCTCATCATATACATCTCCTTTCAGAATTACGTCTGCACCGTAACTCTTGGTACGTTCTACTTTGATCAGAGGTGTTGTTGTCGGCATAACGATCACTGCTTTTGCACCAAATTTATGCGCAGCATAAGCAACACCCTGTGCATGATTTCCAGCAGATGCTGCGATCAGACCTTTTGCACGCTCTTCTTCTGTAAGCGTGCTGATCTTATAGTATGCACCGCGAACCTTATAGGCTCCTGTACGCTGCATGTTTTCTGGCTTCAGATATACTTTGTTTCCCGTGAGATCTGAAAAATAACTGCTTTTGATCAGTTTTGTCTCCTGAGTTACCTGTTTTACGATTTCTGCTGCCTGTTCAAAGCTCTCTAATGTAAGCATACTGTATCCTCCTGTTTATTCTTCTGTGTGTAAGTCTTTTTCGTCAATGTCAAACAGTGCATTAACAAAAGCATCGGCATCAAATTTCTGCAGATCGTCGATTGTTTCACCAACACCGATATATTTTACCGGAATATCCAGTTCCGACTGAATCGCAACAGCGATTCCACCTTTTGCAGTTCCATCCAGTTTTGTAAGAATGATGCCATTTACATTTGCGACTTCTGCAAATTGTTTGGCCTGTGCCAGGGCATTCTGTCCTGTAGTACCATCCAGAACGACCAGTGTTTCCAGATATGCTTCCGGATATTCTCTTTCCAGGATACGGTAGATCTTACGAAGTTCTTCCATAAGATTTTTTTTGTTATGCAATCGTCCAGCTGTATCACAGATCAGCACATCTGCATTTCTTGCCTTGGCCGCTGCAACTGCATCGTATACGATGGATGCCGGATCAGCGCCTTCCTGACCACCGATCAGATCCACACCTGCACGATTTGCCCACTGTGCAAGCTGTTCTCCCGCTGCTGCACGAAAAGTATCTGCTGCAGCAAGAATAACCTTCTTACCCTGATCCTTTAATTTTCCAGCAAGTTTTCCGACAGAAGTCGTCTTCCCTACACCATTTACTCCGATTACAAGAATTACAGATTTACGGTTCTCAAATTCATATTCTGTACTGTCTACACGCATCTGTTCCTTAATACTGTTGATCAGAAGCTGTTTGCATTCCATAGGATTTTTGATATGTTTCTCTGCCACCTGTTCTTTCAGATGTTCTATGATTGCAGAAGTCGCATTAATACCTATATCACCCATGATCAGAATTTCTTCCAGTTCTTCATAAAAATCTTCATCAATACTGGAGTAGCCACTGAAAATAGAATCAAAGCCAGCCACGATATTATCACGTGTTTTGGTCAAACCACTGACCAGACGTTTAAAAAAGCCTTTTTTTTCTTCTGACATACTATGTCCTCCTCGATAGTTACATTGCTGTTCACTCTGTTACCAGCAACTTATTTGCTCAGCTGGTTTTCTACCAGATCAACAGATACAAGAGTTGAAACACCCTTTTCCTGCATGGTGATACCATATAAGCGATCCGCAGCATTCATAGTGCCACGTCTATGCGTTATTATAATAAACTGTGTATTTTTCGTCAACTTCTGTAAATACGATGCAAAACGTCCAACATTTGAATCATCGAGTGCAGCCTCTATCTCATCCAGAAGACAGAATGGAGATGGTTTCAGGTTCTGGATTGCAAAAAGAAGAGCGATCGCAGTCAAAGCTTTTTCTCCACCAGAAAGCTGCATCATATTTTGGAGTTTTTTGCCAGGCGGTTGAGAAATGATTCGTATTCCGGCCTCAAGGATATCTTCATCTTCTGCAAGTTCAAGAGTTCCCTTTCCTCCGCCGAACAGTTCCTTAAATGCCTTATCAAATTCTCTCTGGATATCACGGAATTTCTCGGTAAACTGTTTTCGCATTCCTTCATCCAATTCCAGAATAATTCCTTCCAGCGTTTCCTCAGCCTTAACGATATCATCGTATTGACCGGACAGGAATGTATGACGTTCCAGAAGCTCTTTATAATCTTCAATCGCATTTACATTAACAGAACCAAGTTTACGGATCTCATCCTTTATGCGTGTAACATCCGCTTTGATTGCCTGTCGGTCGGTAAGTTCTTCTTTTCGATACTGAAGTGCATTGTTTGGCGTGATCTCATATTCTTCCCACATATAGGAAATCTGACCTTCCCTCTGCTCCTCAATTTTTTCTGTCTGACTTCTCAGACGGAAGCATTCTTTATCCAGAAGAGAAGTCTTTTCTGAAAGATGATCTCTTTTTTCAAAAAATGTTTTGTGGCTGGCACTTCGTTTTTCTTTTTCTTCCTGCCACTGTGCTCTCTGGCTGCCATACTGTTCTTCTTTTAAAAGACATTCCTGTGCCGCATTTTTCAGCTCCTGGATACCTTCTTCTTTTTTATGTATCTCTTCACGACTCTGTACAAGATTTTCTGTAATTTCCTGTGATTCCTTCTGAAATGCAGCAATCTCATAATTCAGACGACTCAGGTTTTCCTGCAGGAATTGATTCTGCTGTTCAAGAGAAGATTCTTCCAGCCGGATTTTTTCCAGTTCATGTGTCTTCTCTGTTTCTTCTGCCTTCCATTCCTCCAGTTCTTTCTGTTTGGTCTCAATAAAGGTTTCCAGTTCCTTTTCGTCCTTCTGCGAATCCTCCAGTTCTCTGGCAATGCTGCTATGATCCTGTCTGATCTCACCTGCCTGATGGCGGAGTTCTTCCTGTTCACGATCAATCTGCCGATAGCTGTTCTGAATTTCGCCTTCTTTTTCTTTGAGCTGTTCAAGATTCATCTTTGCAGTATTCTGTTCAACATACTGTTGACGGAGTTTCTGCTGAAAATCGGCGATTGTATCGCGGAGCACATTTCGCCTGCTACGGTTTTCACCTATTGATTTCTGCGTTTCTTCCAGTTCTTTCCTGAGAATTCCTACACTTCTTTCCAGTTCTTCAATTTCACGGCGTCTTCCGAGAAGATTGCTGTTATTTTTAAACGCACCACCGGTCATGGAACCACCGGGACTTAAAGACTCTCCTTCAATCGTAACCATACGCAGACTGTGACGATATTTTTTTCCGATTGCAATTGCATGATCAATATTATCTACAACAAGGACACGGCCCAGAAGATACATGACCAGTTCACTGTATTCTTTATCTGCATTTACAAGAGTATTGGCAGTACCCACAACTCCCGGTTCACTCAACACATCCCTCTGATTCAGTCCACCTCTTCCGCTGATATTAGACAAAGGAAGAAATGTAGCACGGCCAAAGCGGTTTTTCTTCAGAAAACCAATCATACGTTTAGCTGTCTGTTCATTATCTGTGACGATATTCTGAATACTTCCGCCCAGTGCAGTTTCAATCGCAACCTCATAGTCTTTCTGCACATGAATGATATCAGCCACAACACCTTTAATACCGGGTTCACGGTTTTTCTGTTCCATTACACGACGGATACTGTTTCCATATCCATCATAACGTTCTGTAATGTTTTTAAGAGATTCCAGGCGGGAAGCCTCACGATGGTATGCTGTCTGACCGATTTCCATCTGAGAATTCTGTTTTTTCAATTCATCCTGTAACTTCTGCACCTCTCCGTCCAGACGTACACATTCTTCATTTGTCGAATGGATCACAGCCGTTACTGCATCATATTGTTTCTGTGCATTAAGACGTTCTTTCTCCAGAACCTCTTCTTCGCTTTTCAGGCGAAGAATTCGCTGACTGATCTCTGCTTTACGGATATTCAGCTGCTCCAGCATCGCATCAAAACGTTGTACTTTTCCTTTGGTCGTTGCACGGCTGTTCAAGATCTCAATGATCTCGTTTTTGCCGTCTTCTACAGCCTGTGTACATTCTTCTACGTTTGAAACGATGTTTTCCAGAGCCTCTGTTTCCTTTGAAAGACTGGCCCGAATTTCTTTCAGTCTGCTCTGCAGTTCCAGTTTGTCTTCTGCCAGTTTTTCTTTTTCCTGCGTTCTCCGGTCCAGATCTTCCCCTAAAGCTGTCAGACGGTTCTGATAATGCTCACTGTTCTGTTTTCCCGAAGAGATCTGTTCTTCAAGAACCTGCACCTGGCCTTCATACTGCTGTTTCAGAAGCGCATTCTGCTGCTGCTCTTCTTTCAACGTATCGAGCCTGTGATTTAAATCTTCCAGTTCCTGTTCCAGACGGTCATACTCTATTTTGGTCTGATCATATGCTGCCTGAGCTTCATTTAGTTCTCTCTGCGCCTGTTCAAGTTTTTCTTCCAGTTCTTTCAGAAGTTCACCGGTTCTCTGATGATCAAGAAGAAACAGATTCACATCAAGTTCTTTCAATTCCTCTCTTTTGGCCAGATATATACGCGCTGTTTCAGACTGCTTTTCCAATGGTCCAAGCTGTTTGGTCAGCTCGCTTAAAATATCCGTTACACGGACCAGATTCTGCCGCTCTTCATCCAGCTTTTTCAGAGTGGTAGCTTTTCTTCGTTTAAATTTGACGATTCCTGCCGCCTCATCGAAAAGTTCTCGCCGTTCTTCAGGTTTACCACTTAAGATTTTATCAATCTGCCCCTGTCCAATGATGGAATACCCTTCTTTACCGATACCGGTATCATAAAACATTTCCTGAATGTCTTTCAGACGGCATCCACTGCCATTGATCAGATATTCACTTTCTCCCGAACGATACAGCCGCCTCGTTACAGTAACTTCATTGTAATCTACCGGAAGTTTATGATCACTGTTATCCAGCGTAATAGATACAGAAGCAAAACTTAATGGCTTTCGATTCTCTGTTCCTGAAAAAATAACGTCCTGCATGTTACCGCCTCGAAGCTGTTTGGCGCTCTGTTCACCAAGTACCCAGCGGACAGCATCTCCAACATTACTTTTTCCACTTCCATTTGGTCCGACAATACCGGTAATTCCGTTATGAAATTCAAAGTTGATTTTCTGTGCAAAGGATTTGAAGCCATATACTTCAATATTCTTTAAATACATAGTTCACCTGCCAGTTTTTCTTTTCCTCATGTATCACGCATAAAATCAGAATTTCTTTTCCTGAATTGCCTGATATGCTGCTGCCTGTTCGGCAGCTTTCTTTGTATGACCGGTTCCATTTCCGACAACCTGTCCATTCACCTGAACACTTACCGTAAATTGCTTGTCATGATCCGGTCCGCTCTCTCCGGTCAGAATATATTCTACCGGCTGAATTCCTTTTTCCTGGACTATTTCCTGCAGAATTGTCTTGCTGTCATAAAAAAGCTGTTTATGTTCAATATCGTTTAAGATAAATTTCAGGACAAAATCCTTTGCAGGTTCAAAACCACCATCCAGATAAATGGCTCCAAGAAGAGCTTCTGTTGCATCTGAAACGATAGAATCCCTATTACGTCCACCCGTCATATTCTCGCCTTTGCCAAGGAGAAGATACTGTGGAAGTCCAAACTGCCGCGCGCAGTACGCAAGGCTAGGTTCACAGACCAGGCTTGCACGTTTTTTGGTCAGTTCCCCCTCCGGAACCTGTGTGAATTTTGCATAAAGGAAATCACTACTGATCAGTTCAAGAACTGCATCGCCAAGGAACTCCAGACGTTCATTACAGCCCAGTTTTCCCAACTTTTTTTCATTTGCATATGAACTGTGTGTCAATGCCTGTTTCAGAAGTTTTTTATTTTGAAATGTATATCCTATGATCTGTTCCAATTGTTCCATTTTATCTGCCTTCTTTTCTGTTATTCCTTATCTGGGGCCGGAAATTGCGCCGGCTGGATTTTTTCCGCAATTTTTTCGTTGATCCTCTGTTGTTTGAACTGTACGCACTGGAAAATTGCATGCTTAATTTCGATAGCTTTGGCACTTCCATGCGTTTTGACAACAAGGCCTTTTAATCCAAGGAGCGGAGCTCCACCATATTCTGTCGCATCAAAACTTTTGAGTGTCTGTTTCAGCGCCGGTTTGACAAGAAGTGCTCCTATCTTACTTTTTAAAGTACTCATCATTCCGTCTTTGATTTTGTGAATCAGTTCAGAGCTGACTCCCTCATAAAGTTTGAGAATAACATTTCCGACAAAAGCTTCGCATACGATAACATCCGCATAACCTGCCGGAATATCTCGTGCCTCAATGCTTCCGATAAAATTGATTCCTTCTGCTTCTTTGAGAAGCGGAAAAGTTTCCTTAACCAGAGCATTTCCCTTTTCTTCCTCTGCACCGTTATTTACAATCGCAACACGCGGATTTTTGATGCCGACTACATGTTCCATATAAATAGATCCCATTTTTGCAAACTGTACCAGATGAGATGGTCTGGCGTCAACATTTGCGCCACAGTCAATCAGAAGAGAAACTCCTTTAGCTGTGGGAATCAACGGAGCCAGAGGCGAACGTTCCACACCTTTGCTTCTGCCAACAAGAACCTGACCGCCGACAAGGACCGCACCCGTGCTTCCGGAAGAAACAAATGCATCGGCCTTCTGTTCTTTTACCATTTTAAGTCCTACAACGATTGAAGAATCTTTTTTCTTTCGAATTGCAAAAACAGGAGGTTCTGCAGTCTCAATTACTTCTGTTGCATTTACCACCTGGATTCTGTCTGTCGGATAATCCTGATATTTCTTAAGCTCTGAATGAATCACTTCTTCCTGACCGGTAAGAATGACCAGGATATCTTTTCTTTCTTTTACTGCTTCTACAGCTGCTTTTACAGGTTCCACCGGTGCGAGATCACCACCCATGGCATCTACAACAACTTTTACCAATTCTGCCATATTAATCCTCCTGTATATCTATTTTAAATCCATATTGTTATCAAAAAAACTTCAAACTTTATCATACTAAAGAATTATCAGAAAATCAAGAGTGTTCCCACGTCATCTATTTATTATTCTGAGCTTCGATCTGTTCTGCCAGGTCATTCAGATAAACCCAGCGATCCATTTTTTCTTCCAGAAGTGCTTCTGCAGTCTCTTTTTCCTTTGTAAGTTCGTTAAGTTTACCGGAATTTGTAGCATTCGCCATGATATCATTATCCAGCTTTTCAATTTTTTCTTCCAACCCAGCAATATCATCATCAATTGTTTCGTATTCCCGTTGTTCTTTATAACTGAATTTCAGTTTTGAAGAACGATTCTGTTTCCATGTCTTTACAGAAGCTTTTTCTTCCTGAGGTTCTTCTATCATGTTCTTTCCGACAGAAGAAGCTTTTATCTCTACGGATTCATCAATATTCATACCTTCCCGACGTTTTTTTGCTTCGAGATAGTCAGTATAGCCACCTTCATATTGAGTCAGATTTCCCTCTCTGTCAAATTCAAAGATACGGTCTGCCAGATTGTCCAGGAAATATCTGTCGTGAGAAACAGCAATGACTATTCCGGCAAAAGAATCCAGGTAATCTTCCAGGATCGTCAGTGTTGGAATATCAATATCATTCGTAATCTCGTCCAGCAAAAGTACATTTGGTGCTGCAGCAAGTACTTTCAGAAGATATAATCTTTTTTTCTCACCACCGGAAAGTTTTTCGATTGGTGAATACTGCATGGCCGGATCAAATAAAAACTGCTCGAGAAGTTTGGATGCACTGATGAGTCCGTCCTTTGTCGGAATAAATTCTGCTACAGCTTTAATATAGTCGATCACTCTCTGACTGGAATTCATGTCTTCGATTTCCTGTGAAAAATAGCCAATCTTAATGGTATCCCCAATTTCAACACTTCCGCTGTCCGGTTCAAGGATACCTGCTATGATCTTAAGTAGCGTAGATTTGCCGCAGCCATTTGGACCTATGATTCCTAGTCTCTGATTTTTCAGAACAATATAGTCAAAATCACGAATACATACCCGCTCACCAAAACGTTTGGAAATATGATGCAGTTCAATCGTCTTTTTGCCCATTCTGGTCTCTACAGAATCAATCTCTACATTTTTGTCCCGCACAGGCGCTGTGGAATTCTTCATGGCCTTCAGACGGTCCAAACGGGCTCTCTGCTTTGTACTTCTTGCCCGGCATCCTCTTTTTGCCCATTCGACCTCCATACGAAGAATACTCTGTTTTTTACGTTCTGAAGCCATTTCCATTTCTTCTCGCTGCGCTTTCATTTCCAGAAAATCAGAATATTTTGCTTCGTAAGTATAAATCTTACCATGACTGATCTCCAGAATCTTATTTGTTACACGGTCAAGGAAATAACGATCATGTGTTACCATAATAACAACGCCTTTAAAACGATTCAGATAATCTTCCAGCCAGGAAGCCATTTCGTTGTCCAGATGGTTGGTCGGCTCATCCAGGATCAGAACATCAGCCGGATTCACGAGAACGGCTGCAAGTGCCACGCGTTTTTTCTGTCCTCCGGAAAGATGTGCGATTTCCTCTTCATGGTCTTCAATACCAAGTTTATTAAGCACCATATGAGCCTCTGTCTCGGGATTCCAGCTCTGTTCTTTCTGTCCCTGTGTCACGTAAGAAAGAATGGTTGCGCCCTCTGGAAATTCAGGATGCTGCGGCAGATATGTGATACGAAGGCCATTCTGCATAACCACCTGTCCTTCATCGGTTTCCTCGAAACCTGCCAGTATTCGAAGAAACGTGGTCTTTCCTGTTCCATTGATACCGATGATTCCAATTTTGTCACCCTGATGGATGCCACAGGAGATATCGTCAAAAATCACTTTTTCGCCATAAGTTTTGCTGATATGTTCCAGATTCAATACGTTCATCTATATGCTCCTTACTGTAAAATCTGTTCTTCCGTTTTAGGAAATTTTTTGAAGTAATATATAATAAATAAAACTGCTGTAATTCCCCAGGATACCGGGTAACTCAGCATGATCGTCTTAATTCCTGAATAAACAGGAAATACCCCAAACATCCAGGCAATTCTGATCAGGCATACCCCACCGCAGGTCAACAGCATTGGTACCAATACTCTTCCCGCGCCTCTCAGCGCTCCGGACAATATTCCGATCACTACATACATAAAATATGACGGAAGAAGAAAATGCATCATGTCTGCGCCAATGCGGACAACATTGCTGTCCGTTGTAAACAATCTATATAACGGTTCTGCAAAACCATACAGTGCTGCACTTACCAGAATTGCAGCTCCATAAGACATAAGCAGACATACTTTGACGCTTTTTCGCATTCTCTGTATTTTCCCCGCACCATAATTCTGGCCGACAAATGTTGTGATAGCAATACCAAACGAATTGACAACCATCCAATAAATAGCATCAATTTTCGCAAATGTTCCCCATGCAGCAACGGTATCTGTTCCCAGGCCATTCACAAATATCTGAATGATCAGATTTGCAATAGTATACATAGTTGCTTCCAGTGCTGCTGGAATTCCAATGCGAAGTACCGACTGCAGGGATGCCATATAAAAACGAATCTCCCTGATCTTTAACCGGAATAAAGAATTTCCCTTTATTAAAATCCACGTTACCATGCATGCACTGATTCCCTGACAGGAAACAGTCGCAATTGCAACTCCCATTACACCCATTTTAAGGAATACAACAAGCATGATATCAAAAAAAATATTCAAGCCACAGGTCATGATCAGCACATACAACGGTCTCCTGGAATCCCCAACTGCGCGAAGAATAGAAGCTCCCATATTATAAACGATATTAAAGATCATACCGCAGAAATAGATATGCAGATATATAACAGAATCAGCCATCAACTCTGAAGGTGTCTTCATCGCTATAAGAACTTTTTCTGTGATCCAAAAGCCAATCAGTCCCACTATGGCTCCTGTAACGATTGCAAAGGCATATGCTGTATGCAACGTCCTGTTTAGATTTTTATGATCTTTTGCCCCATAAAACTGTGCAATGATCACGGAAGCACCTGAAGTCAGTCCGACAAAAACTTCCACGATCAGTGTAACGATCTGATTCACTGATCCACTTACCGCAGCCAAAGCTTCTTTACCTACAAAACGACCGACAACAATACTGTCGGCCGTATTATACACCTGCTGAAAAAAAGTGCCTATTACAATCGGAAAAAAGAATATTAAAAGCTGTTTCCAGATTACCCCTTCCGTAATCTGATTCTTCTGTTCCATCTTTCCCTCCAAGACATAGAATTTGATTGAAAAAAACAGAATCCCGAAAAAGGATTCTGTTTCATTCGTTGTGATTAGTCTTCAACTTTCACGATTTCTTTCTTATTGTAGCTTCCGCATTCTTTACAAACTCTGTGAGGCATCATCAGGGCGCCGCATTTGCTGCATTTTACCAGATTCGGAGCACTCATTTTCCAGTTTGCACGTCTTTTATCACGTCTAGCTTTAGATGATTTGTTTTTTGGACATATGGACATAGGTTACACCTCCTTAAATTTACTAAATATATCACTGATGGCCGCCATACGGGGATCCTTCGGTTCCTCTGCACATCCACAGGGTCCCTCATTCAGATTCTTCCCACACCGGCTGCATATTCCTTTGCAATCTTCTTTACAAAGAACTTTCAAAGGCCAACTCATCAGTACCTCAAGATAGACCAACCGGTCCACATCCAGGTCCATACCAGTGAGATAGTCATTCTCATCCAGATTCTCAACTCGCTCTTTATCAGTCTGTTTCATATCCAGCTTACGATCGATATCGTATGGGATAGTAACAGACACCTGCTCCAGACAACGGTCACAAGGAATGCCGACAGTTAAACTGCCTTTTCCTGTCAGTTCAAGAACTTTATTGCCTGTATTTGCAATCCGTAGTTCTACCGGAGATCTGTCCAATATCGGAAACTCTCCCATCTGAAATGAAATCTTATCTAACTCCACCTCAGAACTGAACTGTATGATTTTTCCTTCACTGTCTGTAATATCTGATAAATGAATCTGCATAGTTCTCTCCTATTCACACTTTATCAATTATACATAGGAGGTACCCGTTTGTCAACGACATTTTTACTTTTATTTCTATATTTTTCCGTTACTTTTTTCTTTTACTACTTCGCTGCGAAGAGGAATGGATGCAGTTGCACCAGGTCTGGAAACTGCAATTGCGGATGCTTTTGCTGCAAGCTCCAGTCCGTCCTGTACAGGCAGTCCATCAATAATAGAAGAAATAAAATATCCTGTAAACGTATCACCTGCGGCGGTTGTATCAACAGCCTTTACTTTAAAGATTCCCTGGCGGTAGATCCCCGTTTCATCCTGATATACAGAACCATCTCCACCGAGTGTCAGAACTACTTTTGCTTTTGGATAAAGTGCTTTCACTTTTGTGAGAATTTTATCTGGTTCTTTTTCGCCGGTAATCTGAAAACCTTCAATCTCATTCATCAGGAAGAGACTGATTTTCGACAGATCACAGTTTTCCAATGCATTGTCAAAAGGAGAAGGATTCAAAATGATCATCATATGTTTTTCGTATGCACGGTCAATGATATAATCCAGTTCATTGATCTCATTCTGCAAAAGAATGATGTCTCCCTCTTCAAAAGAATCCAACACAGTATCAACAAACTCCTTTGTCATACTTCTATTGGAGCCTCCAAAAAGAAGGATACAGTTCTGTCCATTTTCATCCACCTGAATAACTGTATGTCCGCATGGTCCCGGGATCTGTCTGATGAACTCTGTATTCACCCCATTTTCCTTACAAACTTCGAGAAGCGGTTCCCCGCCCTCTCCGATCAGACCGGCATGATATACAGGAATCCCGGCCTTTGCCAGTGCAATAGACTGGTTCAGGCCTTTACCACCACAAAAGATCTGCCTGCTTTTTGATGCCTGTGTTTCTCCGGGAATCAAAATAGATTCCACCTGGTACACATAGTCCAGATTGAGAGAACCAAAATTTAATACTTTCATGTTTCAAACCTCTAAAAAATATTTTTCATCAATTATATGGCAGTTAGATGATTCTTGCAATTATTATTTATTTTTTACCACCAAAAAGAGTCGGATCATCTACAAGATCAAGCGGATAGTCTCCAAGATGTTTTACTTTAAATCCATTTGCCTTATATTCTTCATAATTAAATGCATTTAATTCATCACAGGCAAGTTTATGGAATTCATAAAAGTTTGGCCAGTATTCATATCCATCTCCAAGATTATGGCTCAGATAAGCATCTGCTATATCACAGCCCATTTTCGGAGCTACATAAAACGCACCCATAGCCAAAACGTTGACACCATTTCCGGTAATTGCACGAAGAGCAGCCGGCACGCTTTCTACAACGCCTGCAGAAACACCCGGGCATTTGCTTGCTGCAATATGGATACCCATTCCGGTTCCGCAAAAGATCAGAGCACGTTCAAATTCACCTTCCGAGATCATAGAACCCACGCGAAGGCCGATTCTGTGAAACATCAGATCTGTATCTGTGTCCTCCGGTGATCTGACACCAACATCAGTTACTGTCCATCCATATTCTTTCAGATGAGCCACTACTGCTTCTTTTAACGGGTATCCCGCAAAATCAGCACCTACAAGAATCTGTTTGTCTTTAATCGTCTTCATGTCAATACCTCCTTGTATTTTTAACTTTTGAATCACATTTCCTGTGATTCTGATTATTTTGCAATATAATCCAGGATGTTCTTAAATAACACATCATAATATTTCCAGTTGCAGAATTCCGGTGGTGCCCAATGCGGTGAACAGTCACTGGAGAAAACAGCAGATTTTCCCTCTCCGTAACTGCCAAACGCAATAAACGGATCTCCGCAGACTGTGGCGGCAAGTTCTGCTTCCGGTTTTATGGTGCTCTTATTATAACCAAGTACAGGCGGCCACTCTCCTTCGATTCCCGCAAATGCCGGATGATCCGGGAGTGTCACTTCTGCATGGACACCCTCACAGTGTTCCATACGGTCATCGTATGGAAGAATTTCTACCGGAAGGACATCCTGTACCGGTGTTGCCCACCATTTTCCCTGAGCTCCAACACCATTAAAGGTAAGATAGCCTCCAATCATCAGAAGGCCTCCGCCACCAAGTACATAATCTTTGAGTAGCTGGCAGCGATTGGGAAGAATTTTGCTTGCTCCAAATGTAGCTGATGGAATCAGCAGCGTGTCTGCTCCCACATCTGACAGAATGATACAGGAATATTCATTCAGCTCTTCCAGAGTAAATGGAAAATGATCATTTGCAATATGATTCGGCATATATACAAATTCATAGCCGGCTTTTTCGATCGCTTTGTCGATCCAGCCAAGTCCTGTTTCATATTTAGATGATAAAAAACTGTTGAATCCTTTTACTTCCATCAGAGTAGCACTCCAGGATTCACCAACAAAAAGTACTTTTTTCATACAGGCTCCTTTTGTTTATTTTGCATGTTTCGGTTTCTGGCTGACATAATCAATCACGAGTGCAAGGATCAGAACAGCTCCCCAGATCAGTGTTACATAATATGTAGATACACTCCTGAAACGGTTAATGCCGGATTCAATCATCTTCAAAAGTACGATAGCTGTGATAACACCGGAAATTTTTCCTTTACCACCATTCGGGCTGACACCGCCGAGAACGACGAGAAGGATAGACTGCATGGTATAGTTTGTTCCATAATCAGCTCTTGCAGATGAATAGGTTGCAAGCATCATCAATCCGCCAAGTGCAGCACAAATGGATGAAGTAATATGCGTTCTGAACAGCAGGCTTGTTGTATTGATTCCGGAAAATTTTGCGACATGTGCATTCGTTCCATAAAGACGAAGTTTAGTTCCGTAAGTACAATGCTCCAGCATAAACCAGATAATGATTGCGACTACGATAAATACCAGAAGTCTTCGTGGGATAAAACCAAAGAGATTTCCTGAAAAGAAATCACAGTACTGCTTCGGGAAAGAGGAAATTGCAGAACCGTTTGTCATAACCACACAGAGACCTGTTAAGAGCTCATTTACACCAAGCGTTGCAAGAATCGGCGGAACCCCAAGTTTTGAGATCAAAAAGGCGTTCAGACTTCCAACAACAATACCTGTTACAATTGCAATCAGGAAGATCACAACAGCAAAAGCAAGTGGCATAGTTCCGTCTGCTCCAAACAATCTGGTCAGTGTAAATACCGTAAGGATAGAAGCCATATTGGCTGTACCAACTACAGAAAGGTCAATACCTCCTGTGATCATGCATAACATACCGCCCAGAGCCATAAGGCCGTATTCCGGGAACTGTCCCGCCATGGTAAGAAAGTTCATTCCTGTATAAAATTTTCTGGCCTGTGTAAATGCCATGAAGATCAGCCAGACTGCCATGATGACCAACAGGCGGGTCACTTCTTCATTTTTCTTATATATACTTTTGATCTTGTTCATCATGCGCCCTCCTTTACTGCTTTCTTTTTGCTTTTAGAGGTTCGGGTTGACTGCCATGCGGTCAGGGATACTCCAATCACGATTACAAGTCCTACGAATACATCACTCCAGGTTGTCGGAATTCCAAGAAGGATCATGGAGTTCTGTACCAGGATGATCAGGAAAGTACCAAGAATACAGCCTGTCAGTGTACCGGCACCACCGGTAAGAGCAACGCCGCCAAGAACGACACCTGCGATGATGTTCATTTCCATTCCAAGCATATTCGTCGGATGCATCTGCTGCATCATGCAGACACGACAGATACCACTCGCAGATGCAATCATACCTATAATAATATACATGATAAATTTTGTTCTTTTTACATTAAATCCAGCTGTGTGTGCACTCTGTGGATTTCCGCCGATTGCGTAAATACCACGTCCAAAGATCGTATAATGCAGTACAAAATGCATAACTGCACATACAAGAACCAGAATAATGAAGGTATAAGGAAGAATGGAAGTCAGTCCATTCGCCTTATTAGTTGCTGTCAGGAATGCAGCGGTACCAAAGCTTTTCATTCCAGACGGAATGACAGAAAGCTGATTTGCTCTTAAAGTACCCTGCATGATGCCCTGGAAGATACTTGCGGAACCGAGAGTCACGATCATTGCATTCAGATTCAGATAGCCAATAAAATATCCATTGAATGCGCCAAGTACTGCACCAATTGCGATTGCGATCACAAATGCCAGAAGAACATTTCCTTCGTAATTCTTGTCAAGAAGGAACTTTGTTGTGGCATAGGCAGAAAGAGATGCCAGTGCCGGGAAAGAAACATCGATCCCACCTGCGATCAGTGCCATGAATTCTGCGATTGCAAAAAGTCCCGGTACGATCATCGCACTCAGAAGGTCAACGATATTATTTGCTGTAAAAAACTGTCCGGAACGGATCTGTACCACAATTCCGAGAAGAATTATGATAAGAAAAATATACGGTTCATTTGACTGAAATATTTTCTTTACTTTTTTATTCATATGACCGCCTCCTACATCATATCGTCAATGATCATCTGTTCACTGACATTCTGGGTATCATATTCGGATTTGATCTTTCCATTCTTGATAACAAGAACTCTGGAACAGTTCTGTATAACTTCCGGAAGATCATCAGAAATGATAATAACACCAAGCCCCTGGTTGGCAAGTCGCTGCAGAACCATATGAATATCATGTTTGGAACCGATATCCACACCTACTGTCGGGCCATTCAAGATGAGCACATCCAGATTACATGCAAGCCATTTTGCAAGTACGATTCGCTGCTGGTTACCTCCTGAAAGAGTTGTTGCCGGATTGTTTGGATTTTTTGTCTTGATCTCCAGTTCTTTAACCCATTTTTCAATTTCTTCATCTCTCTTCTTCAGATCAAACTGTCCATTTTTCTTTTTCAGTTTGTCAATCTCAGAAATGATGATGTTGTCACCAATCGACTGGGTAAGAAAAAGGCCTTCTGACAGTCGGTCCTCAGGAACATATCCAATACTGTTGGCAATAGCCTCTCTTGGGCTGGTAAGCTTAATTTCTTTTCCATCTTTTATGATCTGACCGGAATCCGCAGGCTTCAGACCAAACATAGACAGGCCCAATTCAGTACGACCAGAATCCAAAAGTCCTGTAATTCCAAGAATCTCTCCTCTTCGAAGGCTGAGGTTAATATCTGAAAAAGAGCCATTCAGAGTAAGATGTTTCAGTTCAAAAACCGGCTTGTCGGAGACATTTTTCGGAACAAATATATTGTCGGAAAACTCTCTTCCTGTCATGTAATAGGTGAATTTCTTATCATCCAGTTCTTTTGTACTGCCTGTAGCAACCAATTCACCATCCCTGAAAATTGTGAATCGATCAGAAATTTCAAATACCTCATCCAATTTATGACTGATAAACAGGATTGCAATTCCCTGTTCCTTTAATTTCAAAATAATTTTAAACAATGCGCTTACTTCTTTTTTGGTCAGCGCTGTTGTCGGCTCATCCATGATAATCAGCTTTGCATTTGACATCAATGCGCGGCTGATTGCGACCATCTGTTTCTGAGCTACCGTAAGTTTTTCTACTTTTTCATCCAGATCAACCTGGAAATTAATTTTGGATACTGCTTCTTCAGCAATCTTTCTTACATTTTTCCAACTTACTGTTTTCTTACGTGATGCAAGTTCTGTATTAAGTGCCAGATTTTCTGCAACTGTCAGATTAGGGAAAAGTGCAAAATCCTGATAAATAACCTGAATTCCAAGATTGATCGCATCAATCGGGGAAATCTTATCGATTTTCTGTCCGTTAAATTCAATTGTTCCGCCATCTCTCTGATAGACACCGGATATAATTTTGATAATAGTTGATTTTCCGCAACCATTCTCTCCGGCAAGACAGTGTATCTCACCAGGTAAAATCTCCAAAGATACATCTCTAAGGGCATGTACATTTCCAAAGGAAATCTTTATATGCTCTGCTTTCAATAAACTCTGAGACATAGCTTCCTCCTCTCCGCCTTACGACACCTGTGATTGTTCAGGTCTTTTGGAAATCAATCCGCCGGGAGAACCGACGGATTGATCATTAAAGCTTATAAATTTTTGTGTTGTTTAGAATCCAAAATCATCAACGTTGTCTGCATCGATTGTAATCCAGCCCTGTCCTTCAAGAACTGTTTCAGATCCTTCACGGAAGTTCATTTCTGTATAACCATCAACGTTAAGATTTACAGGAGCACCAATCTCCTCACCTGCAAGTACTTTGCATGCAAGGTCAACCATTGCTTCACCGGATTTTGCAGGATCCCACAGAGTAAGGGATTTGATAACACCAGATTTCAGCAGTTCAGCATTGTCTGCCGGCATTCCTGTACCGGATGTAAAGAATTTGTCAACAAGGCCAAGTTCCTGAATCGCACGTGCAACACCAGGTGCATCGAAAGAAGAAGTTCCCATGATACCTTTCAGATCCGGATATGTTTTGATCAGTTCTTTTGCAACATTATATGCGGTATCACCGTTATCATCAGACTCTACACGCGGATTATCTTCCAGAAGTGTCATGTTCGGATAATGCTCTTTCTGGTATTCAACGGCTGCATCTGCCCATTCATTATGAGAACCATTTGTAAGGGAAGCTACCATTGTCGTATAAACGCCTTCTTCCCCCATTGCTTCAGCAAGGTTCTGCATGATGAAAGCACCATAGCCTTCATTAGAGAATGCTTCGATATCGTAGTCTACATTTTTAAGATCTGCGCCTTCATGGGTAATAACTACAATACCTGCATCTTTTGCTTTCTTTAATGTAGAGTCCATGGATTCCATATCAACTGGAACTACACAGATTGCATCTACACCCTGAGCAATCAGGTCCTCAACCAGCTGAGCCTGTTTTGTAGCATCAATTGTACCTGTATCAATCTGGTAGCAGTTAACTCCTGTTTCGTCAGCTACTTCCTTAACGCCGGTGTCCATGCGAACGAACCATGGATTGGTGGAATCCTTCGGTACAACAGCAATTTCCCAACCTTCGTCAGCCGCTTTTTTAATAGCATCATCAGATGCAATATCTGCATCCGCAGCATATACTGTAGAAACTGATCCGATCATCCCAACTGCCATAGCTGCACATAAAGTCATAACGATTGCTTTTTTCATTTTAAATTCCTCCTTTTAATTGGCTTGTGAAACATTTACGCGGCATCTCATATTTTATTTACCCATATGATCCGAACACCTTTCTCCTCCCTTCTCTCGTTCAGATATTTGTACCCCAATATACTTTTTATGCCGTTTGAAACGTTTCAATATTTTCTAAAAATAATTGTATACTTATTTCAGTATACAACTATTAATTTTAGCAAGATCCTCTCATCTTTATTTTCTGCGGTAATTCTATACTCTGATATTTTCCGGTCTTATTGTATTCTGTAATTACTGACCATAAAGTTCTTCCGAATAATTTCTGATCCTGTTCCACAGTTGTAAGTCTCGGATTGACATATCCCGATATTTCAATATTATCATAACCGACAATAGCAAAATCTTCCGGTATGGAATATCCCTTCTCATTGATGGCCCTCATCATGCCAAATGCCAGATAATCCGAAGTTGCCAGCCAGGCATCCGGAAGTTCTTCGCGCTTTGATGACTCAAGAATCTCCATCATATAAAGATAACTGTTTTTCAATTTATCCAGCGAAAGATCTGGGCGGGAATAAATATTTTTTTCCGGATCCGGATATCCAAAATATTTCATTGCTTCCAGAAATCCCTCTACTCTTTCACGGATATTTTGAAGTTTTGTAGGTTCTGTAAAAAGTCCTATTCGTTTGTAATTTCTGTTTTTTAACAGACATATTATTTCAAATGGTACCCGACGATTATCAAATATAACACTTGATGTATAACCCGGTATCTCTCGCCTGTCTGCCATAATCACATGTATTTGTTTCTTCGCCAGCCGTTTAATCTCTGTGAGATCATCAAACCCATTAAAAATAATGATTGATGTGCCTGGTTTGCTGCTCTCCAGTGCTCTCAGCTGCTGCCTTTCTATCTCTGACGAATATTCATAACCAGAGATATGAACGGTGTACCCAGCCTCATATGCATCGTGCATCAGTGCACTGATCGTATTTGTATAAAAAGCACTATCCAGATGCGGTGTTAAAACATGTATCGCTGTGCTGTCCTTTCTTCGAAGGGAACTCGCCAGAGTATCCGGGATATAATCCAACACATCAATTGCCTGCTGTATCCGCGCTGCCCTGTCGTGCGACACACCTGCCGTACCGTTTAAATAATTCGAAACCGTCCCAACAGATACACCTGCATGTTTTGCCACCTGTGTAATTGTGGCTCTTTTCTTCGTAGATTTATCCATTCATCATTTCCTCTATACAAGGCCACATTTGAAACGTTTCAATATGGCAATTATACATTCATAATTTAAGTATGTCAATATAATCGTTATAAATTGCATAATCTAAAATCTATTTTCAGTACTTTTCTGCAAATATTGCACAATATTTTTGTGTAATAGCTACAACAAAAGGAAGTCATAATATGAAAATACGCAAAAGAAAAGGGCCTGCCAACGGCAAGCCCCCTTCGAAGTTGTTTTATAACAAATTATTTAACCAGCGCTACTGTATCTCTGCAGATTGCAAGTTCTTCGTTTGTAGGAATAACTGCAACTTTAACTTTTGAATTTGGAGTAGAGATAACAATTTCTTCGCTAAATGTATCATTTGCTTTGTCATCGATTTCAACGCCAAGATATCCGAAATAATTGCAGACATCTTTACGAAGCTGGCCTACATTCTCACCAATACCAGCTGTAAATACAATTGCATCTACACCGTTCATAGCTGCTACATAGCCGCCAACAAATTTAGCGATACCATAGCAAAGTACATCATAAGCATTCTTAGCATCTTCGTTTCCATCTGCGATAGCAGCTCTGATGTCACGCATATCACTGCCGACTCCGGACATACCCTGAAGACCGGATTTCTTGTTCAGCACATTCATAACACCTGCGATGTCAAGGTTTTCTTTCTTTGCAATGAATTCAACAATTGCCGGATCAATATTACCGGAACGAGTTCCCATAACAACGCCCTCAAGTGGTGTAAGTCCCATAGTTGTATCTACACATTTGCCGTTCTGAACAGCACTGATGGAAGATCCGTTTCCAAGATGACAAACAATAACTTTGGAGTTGTCTTTGTCAAGTCCAAGGAATTCTACAGCACGTTTGGATACAAAGCTGTGTGAGGTTCCGTGGAAACCATATCTTCTTACTTTGTATTTTTTGTAGTATTCGATCGGAAGTCCGTACAGATATGCTTTTGCAGGCATTGTCTGATGGAAAGCTGTATCAAATACACCAACCTGCGGTACACCTGGCATAAGCTCAGAGCAGACATCAATACCGATCAGGTTTGCCGGGTTATGAAGTGGTGCAAGATCGTTACACTCTTTTACTGCTGCGATCATTTCATCTGTGATCACTGCAGAAGCTGCAAATTTTTCTCCACCATGTACGACACGATGTCCGATTGCATCTACTTCTTTCAGGCTCTTGATAGCGCCTGTTTTTTCGTTTGTAAGAGCATCCAGTACAAACTGGATTGCTTCTTTGTGTGTAGGCATTGCACACTCTGTGATTTCTTTATCAAGTCCGGCTTTCTGATAAACCAATCTTCCGTCGATTCCGATTCTCTCGCAAAGACCCTTTGCCAGAACATCCTCTGTATCAGAGTTGATGAGCTGATATT
>OLOR01001133.1_pt1 | contig 25518 bp, 25 predicted proteins | sample 1672521 | NCBI WGS metagenome assembly OLOR01 (sample SAMEA3136695, study PRJEB25190) | human gut metagenome | biome: human gut; feature: human-associated habitat; material: faeces | place: Austria | collected 2013
TTTTTGTTACTTATGGGGTGTAGCAAAAACTATATAATGTATTGGGGTTTACGATTGTTAGTATAGCAAGGCTATGGCATGAAGTGTGTACAAATTACTTTTTATTTTGAATTTCTTTTTGTGCATTCTGACACTATATTTTAAAAAGTCGGTTTTAGTCATTGTATTTTTCAACAATGACCAACCGACTTTTGAACCTATCTGTGTTTTTCTACGCAAATTATACATTTTCACAGACATAAATTTCGAAACGTTTTGTACGAATATACCACTCCACTACTGCACAAAAACAACTTCCTGTTTTCTAAAAAAATATACGTACTTCTTTGAAACCATTCCGTTTTTATTCCTGCACATCCTCTTCTGAGAGTTTTTCTTCGATCAAAGCTTCTCCCTCTGCAGGTTCCTGCGTATCTTCACCAAAAAGAGCTTCAAACTCTTTGCGGTCGATACGTTCTTTCTCCATCAGCAATGCCGCACACGAATGAAGGATATCCATATGATCTTCTAAGATCTGCTTTGCTTTTGTGTATGCTTCGTCAATGATCTTCTTGACCTCATGGTCGATCGTCTTGGCAACATCTTCACTGTAGCCACGACTTGTATGACCAAAATCACGACCAATAAAGACTTCATCTTCATCTGCATAATTGATCATTCCGATATCATCTGAGAAACCGTACTTTGTAACCATATCTTTTGCCGTTGCTGTTGCCTGCTTGATATCCTGTGATGCACCGGTTGTCACATCATCAAAGATCAGCGATTCAGCGATACGTCCACCTAAGCTTACGATCACATCCTGCATCATCTTTCCTTTGGTGATAAACATCTCGTCGCGATCCGGAAGTGGCATCGTATAACCGGCTGCTCCACCACCGGTCGGTATAACGGATACCATATGCACCGGTCCGACATCAGGCAGAACATGGAATAAAATAGCATGACCAGCTTCATGATATGCCGTGATTTTTTTGTCTTTCTCAGAAATAATCTTACTCTTCTTTTCTTTACCGATACCTACTTTAATGAATGATTTGCTGATATCTTCCTGCTCAATAAACTTACGTCCGTCTTTTGCACAGGCGATCGCAGCCTCGTTCATCAGATTCTCTAAGTCCGCTCCGGTAAATCCAACCGTTGTCTGTGCGATCTTCTTTAGATCGACATCATCCCCTAACGGTTTTCCCTTTGCATGAACCTGTAAGATTTCTTCTCTGCCGCGTACATCCGGACGGCCTACTGTCACACGACGGTCAAAACGTCCCGGACGAAGAATTGCCGGATCTAAGATATCGACACGGTTTGTCGCTGCCATCACAATAATTCCTTCATTGACACCAAAACCATCCATCTCAACAAGCATCTGGTTTAATGTCTGCTCGCGTTCATCATGACCACCGCCAAGACCGGAACCTCTCTTACGTGCTACAGCATCGATCTCATCGATAAATACGATACAAGGTGCATTTTTCTTAGCTTCCGCAAACATATCTCTGACTCGTGATGCACCGACACCAACAAACATCTCTACAAAGTCAGAACCCGACAGACTAAAAAATGGTACGCCTGCTTCTCCTGCTACTGCCTTTGCAAGTAATGTCTTACCAGTACCGGGAGGTCCTACCAATAAGATTCCTTTTGGAATCCTTGCTCCGATTCCGGTATATTTTGCAGGATTAGCCAGAAAGTCTACAATCTCTTCTAATTCTTCTTTTTCTTCTTTCAGTCCGGCAACATCTTTAAATTTCTTTGCATGCTCTCCCGGATCAATCCTCTGTGCACGGCTTTTTCCAAAATTCATCATCTTGGCATTACCGCCGCTTGCTCCTGCTGACTGGGCAGAAAGGAAAGAAAACAGGAAAAAGATACCGATGATCGCTAAGCCATATGGCAGCAATGTTGTGATCACCCACGATGGTTTCTGGATATCATTGACCACATAATTCTTTTCAATATCTTTATAGCCATCGATCAGATCTCCTATTTTATTCACATCTGACACATAAAAACTTATAGTCTTTTTGCTGTTTAGAACAACTTTGACCTCACCGGTAGGAACTTCTTCATTCGGAAAAACCTCTACGGATTGAACCGTTCCATTCCCTAAGTCTTTTTCAAATTGATAAATATTATAGCTGTTATCAGACCCTTGTCTAAATGCACCTGATACATAAACCGCCATAAAAATAATAGCCAGGATCAGAACATAAAAACCAATTCCGCCTGTTCTTATCTGTTTCTTCATTCCAGATCTCCTTTTATTCTTCTACAAATTCTAATACACCAATGTATGGAAGATTGCGGTATTTCTGTGCATAGTCTAAGCCATAACCTACCACAAAAGCATCCGGGATCACAAATCCGGTATATTCTACTTCTACCTGTGTTTCACGGCGTTCCGGCTTATCAAGTAATGTACAGATCTTAAGACTTGCCGGGCCACGGCCCTGAAGCATTTTTCTTGTCAGGCTTAATGTATTACCGGAATCAATGATATCTTCCACGATCAGACAATGAAGACCTTCGATCGGTTCTTCCAAATCTTTTCTGATCTCAAGATTGCCTGAGCTTGATGTACCGTTTCCATAGCTGGATACAACCATAAAGTCCATCGTAACCGGAATGGTTAAATGTTTTGCTAATTCTGTAAAAAAGAAAATACTGCCTTTTAAAATACAGATCAGATGCAATGACTGACCGGCATATTCTTTGTTCAGCTTTTCTGCTATTTCAACAATCTTGTTTTGTACCTGCTCTTCTGAAAACATTTCATGTATTACTTCTTTCATGATATCCTGCCTTTCTCCTGTGATTCCTGATCTCATATTCGCTTTATCGCATGAACCGGATCACATTACACTTTTGTATCTATTTTGCCATACATAATCTTTCGTTATTTGCTGTCTGTGCACACAAAACCCGCATGGTACTTTCCGTAAGATAATAATACGGACTGACTCTGCCAAGCAATGGGATCCATACAATATGATCTCCGATTGCTAATACAGGTATTTCCTTACGCTGAGCAGCCGGAATCTTTCCATCAATAAATATCCGGCTTAGTTTCTTTGTATGACCGTTCGCATCGATCCACATATAGTCACCGCTACGTGGATAACGAAATATTGGCATAATACCCATTTTATCATAATCAAAACATTTCGTACAGAGCTTTTTTTGATTGTTTTCTTTCATTTCGCTAATGTCTTTCCGATAGAATGTTACCTGCATCTGTTTCTCATTTTCGATCTGAAATATATATGTCTTTCCTAAAACAAGTTCATCTTCCCAAAATTCTACATGTTTTGATTGTTCTTCTTTCCGGTACAAATACAAATCCTCATAGGAACGCTCTGCGATCATATGATAGGGAAGCATTGCCTTTTTTCCGGTTTCTCCCAGAAAAATCTTTACGGTTTCTTCTACATTTGCTGTTGTGATGTCTTTTTTCCTTCCTGCTGTCTGTTCAAACAACTTCATAATGATCTCTTTTTGCATCACGGATGGCAATTGCACAAAATCTGACCGCCTGATCCGATAACCGTTTATTTGCTCTTCCTGTAGCTGTGTAACGATCCTCTCATAAATTCTATCCCTTTCCCGATCCAGATATTCCATGACTTCCTGCAAATACATCCCGCTTTTGGCAATATGCTGTGCAGCTTTTGGCTGAATGTACTTTTGCATTGCAGGAATAATACAGTTTCGGATCGCATTTCTCGTATAATCATTCTGTCCGTTTGTTTGATCGGTGCAATATGAAATATGTTCTTCCTGTAAAGAGTTTTCAATCTCTTCTCTGTTGCAAAGAAGCAACGGACGGATAATATATCCTCTTTTCGGACGGATTCCGCCAAGACCACGCAGGCTGCTGCCGCGAAGCATTTGAAAAAGTACGGTTTCTGCCTGATCGTTTTGATGATGTGCAATGGCAACCGCATCAAATCCTAGCTCCTGTCTGACTTTTTCAAAACATTGATAACGATAGGTTCTTCCTGCTTCTTCTTCTGTCATTTTCCATTCGGTTGCTCTCTTTGGAATATTTTCGCGGAAAATGGTGCACGGAATTGAGAATCGTTTGCTTAATTCTTTCGTATATTGTTCATCATGAAGTGCCTCCTTCCCACGAATTCCATGATTAATATGCACAACATGAAGACGAAGTTCCCATCGTTCCATGATTTCCTTCAAAAAATAAATCAAAAAGACCGAGTCTGCGCCTCCCGACACACCGACTACAATACCATCTTTCTTATGCAGCAGATCATTTGCTATACAAAACTGCTCGATCTTTTTTTTCATTTGCTCTGTCATCTTTTGCCTCCGATCCGTGTCTATGAAACCATCTTTGTTCTACGCATCCAGGGAATTTTACATTTTGCTTCTAAATTATCATATAGCTTGACCACGAGTACACTCATATCATCCGTACATTCGCCATTCATACGCTCGGTTGCTGCCTGCAGGATGCTGTCTGACAGATCTTTCGGTCCTGCTTTTTGCTCCAGTGCATCCATGATCAGGTTTTCTAATTCATCAATTGCCATATCAAAGCTGTCGGCAATCCCATCTGTCATCATTATAACATAATCGCCTGCATTTATACCAGATTTGCCGGTATATGGCTCGATTTCTGCCATAACACCTATAGGTAAAGCTTCCCCCTGAATCTCATACAGCTTCCCATCCCGGTACAAATAGGTAATGCTTGCACCGCATTTGACAAACTGGCAGGTCTTTTGATATAGGTTGAGCAAAGCAATATCTGCCGTTGCAAAATTAATATGTTCCTGTTTTGTCACATAATATGAGTTGATCAGACGCAGGGCTGTCACCTCCGAAAAACCGATTTCTGTCATCTGTTCTAACATTTCGATCAAACGCTCGCTTTCTGCATTTGCACGATCTCCACTTCCCATCCCGTCTGATAAAGCAACTAATAATTCACCATCCGGCAGATAATAGTTTGAAAAGGTATCTCCACAGCGTTCTTCACCATCTTTAGAAAGTCTGCTGATTCCTGTTACTGCAGTAAGCTGTGCTCCTTCTTCGAAAACAAATTCTTCTGCCTTTTTAGAAAATACTTTGCGGCATTCTTCTCTTGGAACGATTGCACATTCCAGCATTTCTGAAAGAATGTCACTGACTTCACGCGTTGTCACAAATCGACCATGGCCGGTCTTTCCTTTCATATGTATTTCCAAGCGCCCGTCACATTTTTCATAAAAGGCAACCTTTTCTACAAGAACTCTTTTTTTCCGCAGTGCCCGTTCTAACTGACCGACCATTTCGTCCGGTAATTTTTGCACAACCGGAAGATCTCTTGAAAGATCATTCACGATCTGTCCGACTTCGATCATCTGTCTTGCGATCAACTGACGGCTTTGCTGCATCCGCTTTTGATATCCCGCTGCCATATTGGTCAGGTGAATGCTTTGGTTTGCCTGTGTTAAAAAACGCTCTTTATGAATACAGCCTTTGACAAATTCCTGTGGCATAATCTCTAGAGATAATCTTCCCCGCTTTTTGGCATCCTCTAAGATATCACGCATTTCCGGACGGAAAAGCGAAACAAAACTATGACAGGTTGTCGCATTTTCACATCTTGCACAGACCTGCTTAGACATTGCTTCTAATAATTTTGTTGTTTCTCCCGGTATCTTTTCCTCTTTTTCTTCATTTTCCACACAAAGCATATCGCCTAATTGTATAAAATATTTTGCAAAATCCTGAAGCTTATGCTGCATCATTTTTTGCACGCAATCATTTTCCACGCCATTGACCGACTGCTTGGACCAAAGTGCAAAATGCCAAAGCAGTTTTTCAGGAAACGCCATAAAAAACACACCGGAAGCTGCAATTTCTCTTTCGTATGTTATTGCAGAAAAATTCATTTCAAAAACATAGAAAAGTACTGCCGCTATTGCCATAAAGCTCACCCCGGTCAGCCATTTCCCCTGTTCACGAAGCATACCGATACAAATCCCCAGTAATACCAATATACCGATCATATAACGTTCCTGCCCATTTGCAATCAAAACACATCCACCGATTGCACCGGCTACCGCACCGGCACCAATTCCAAAACAATAACTGCATAGCAACGTAACAAATGCAGTGATCGCTAAGATGATTGAAAAGCCTGCAACAACAATATCCGGTATTCCAAGCAAAAAAAATGCACCCAGAAAAGCCAGTCCCATTACCTTTTCTTCGCTAAGTTGTGCTATCATCCGCTCTTTTAACAGTACATGTACTCCTTCCTGAAATACTCTTGTCATCACAAAAACTAAACCGGTTTCCAAAAAAGCCAATAAGATTTCCTGTGTATCATGTGGCATCAGATACAGCCAGAATGCCTTCATGAGCCCGGATGCAAAGGTGATGATCGCTGCATAATACCATTTTTTCATATGAATGTTGCGTCTTTGCAACAGATCGACAGCGAGAAGCAAAGCAGCTATCGCCATTGCATACCCCATGATCTTTTCCGGAGCAAATACCGTATACATTCCCAAAAGAATACCGGCTGCAACCGGAATCTTTGCACCTCCCTCGGCATAGCCTGCAGCAAAATAAGCTACTCCGGCCGGATTGATTCCAAACAGATCGACTCGTCCAATAAAAAATCCTATGCAAATTTGTAACAGCATTCTTTTTTGTATCTCTTTCATCTTTGTTCTCCATTCCCGAAGTACATGATCTGATGCACTTCCTGCTTTATTTACAGGTTTTATAACCTGTCCTCATTCCGTGACATCCAGTATAATCATGCCAAAATGCAAATTATGTCATAATTGCTGTAGACTTTTTAAAATCGTTCGACACCAGAACAAAAAAAGAAGAGACCGTACACAAACTGATCTCTTCTATTTACTGTCTTCCGGTTCAAATATGATCTCATCTTTATAAACAAGTCCTAACTTATCTCTTGCTATCTCTTCGACATATTCATCGGTCTTAACATATTTTTTAAATTCTTTTAAATCTTCTTTGTCTTTCTTTAACTGTTTCTTCTGCTTCTTTAATTCCTGCAGCTGACAGGCATATTCTTTTCCCTGGGCTTTCAGTACAGACTGTTTATAGCCAAGAGTCATACATATTGCCAATGTTACAAGCAAAACGCCCATTACAGTCGTTTTTTTTAGCTTTTTTCTTTTTCTCCTTCTCACAGTCTCACCAACTTCCCATCATCATACTATATATTGCATCAAAAACATATGTTCGTACACAATATTGTGTCTTTGTTTTCCATTCTCCCGTATATCGCCAAACCCTTATTTCATAAGGCTTTGCAATACTTTGTCTAGTTCTTTTACTATATACTATTTCTACGAATTTTGCAACATTTTTCTTATAGTTTTTTCGTGAATTTTTCGTGATGTTTAGACAATTTTTACGTTTTTTTCCGGCTCTTTTTTTGTTCTTTCTGCTTCAGCCTGTTCTCTTTTCTTTTTTGTTTCCAGTGATCCCATCTTCGTCTTGGTTTGTATAAAATTTTTGCTAATGCAAATCGAACCGGTCTTCCGAGGCCTTTTTCATACAGAATGCCTCCGCTGAGTGTTGCTAACATTCCATACCAGCGGATCACGCCATCATTGTAGATAAATAAGACTATAAATGCCGGTATAGCTGCAAGACACCAGTATAAAATATCTTCTACCCAGATCACCCATTTTTTGTGAGTAAAGATCCATCTTATGATATGCAGCAGTTCATACCCGAACAAAAGTGCCATTCCAAGGCAGACAGACAGCAGTAAAAAACGAACCTGTCCAAGGATCAGTGCGATCACTGAAACATCCTCCCAAAGAAGCCTGCTGCTTTTTTCGCTGTTTCTTCCCTGTCAGAATAAGCCAGACTGTCAATCTTTCCATCAACGTCTACTTCTCCCTTTTCCAACGACAAGCGGTTTACATGAAGTTCATCTCCCCGGATCAGTAATATACCTTGTTCGGTCTCAAGATATACTTCCTTTGCATCAAATGACAATACATCTCTTACGCCTGACATAACTGCTGTTTTTCTTGCATTGAGATATACTTTATGTACTCCTGTCGTCCGTCTGTCTTCATATGCTCTTTCATCCATCAAAAAAACTCCCCCTATACCCATCTTGTGTTTTGTCTAATGTAGTATATGAAGGAGTTGTTTTAATTATAACACTTTATATAATTCTTTTGCTTCCTCTTTTTTATAAGTCTCCTCAATGCTCAAGACTTCTACTTTCACTCTCTTGTCACCAAATGCAATTTCAATTACATCTCCGACTTTTACATTCAAAGAAGCTTTTGCCACTTTCCCGTTGACCATAATTCTTCCCGCATCGCAAGCTTCATTTGCTACCGGCCGTCTTTTGATCAGACGGGAAACCTTTAAATATTTGTCCAAACGCATATGAACCCTCCTGCACCTGCATTTTCCTATTTCATAAAAAAGTGCAACGTCGGCACGTTGCACTCCAAGAATTGTTATCACAATTCTTGTTGATACACCGCTACTGCACCTGCATTTTCCTATTTCATAAAAAAGAGACTGTATCGCTACAGCCTCTTTCCTTTTTCACATGATAAACTAATCCTAGTTTACAGCATCCTTTAAAGCTTTTCCAGCTTTGAACTTAGGAGCCTTAGAAGCTTTGATCTGCATCTTCTCACCAGTTAATGGGTTTCTTCCTTCTCTGGCAGCTCTTTCAGTAACTTCGAAAGTACCGAATCCAACTAACTGAATCTTCTCACCCTTCTTTAACTCTTCTGTAACAACATCGATAAAAGCCTTGAGTGCCTTCTCTGAATCTTTCTTTGAAAGTTCAGCCTGTTCAGCCATAGCTGCAACTAACTCTGTCTTATTCATGGATAAATCCTCCTCAAAATATATTTCCGTAAAAACTTACAAATCTATTTATACCCTCATTATGCCCATTTGTCAAGGCTTTTCAAGCATCCTTCGACTTATTTTCATTATTTTATACAAAATCACATATAAAAATCAGCAAAACATTCTCAAATCCTTATACAAGAAGGTATTTCTCTCTTTCTTCCATCAATTTATCATACTTCGAAAGAAGTCCTTCATCCGTTCCGGCACGCAGTGGTTCTACGATCTCATCGATCACATTATAAAGAGAAGTCAGCCCCAGATTGGCGATCACACCCTTTAAAGCATGTGCACAATCAAACGCAGCCGGAATGTCATGATTATTTAAGTCATTCTTTAATTGTACAAATCCTAGATCTCCCATAAATTTATCGTAACAGGAAAAATAAAATTCTTCATCATTCAAAAAACGATCCATAGCTCCTGTTACATCACAGCCTAATGCTGCTAATTTTTCTAATCTGTTACTCATTGATCGCAATCTCCTCATCTTATTGTATCTCCCACATGAAAATTATAGCAAAGCAAGCTAAAGAGTCAATGTGATTTCAAATCGTTTTTCGTTGTTAAAAGCCCTATTTTCAGCAAGCTTTTCTTTACTCCATCTGTCTTCCCAAAAAATCTGCTGCAAAAGCCGCTAACTTTTCCTGCACCCGACTGTTCTCTTTCTCTGTTGTTTTTGATAATAAGATCACACCGCCCGCAACATCCCCTTCTACGATCACAGGACACATAACTTCATATGAATATTTCTTATCTTCATTTGCAACCTGCACGTAATCCTTTGAATCTCCCTGCGCCATTATCTTCTTTCGCCCAAGGATTGTCTTTTCCATTTCACGGCTTAACATTTTATGCTCAAAGTCCTTTTTTCCACCTTGTGAAGTGGCCACGATGCAATCCCGGTCTGCTACCGCAACCACGCACCCTGAAGTAAGTGACAAGGATTCCGCATAGGGCTGTGCTAACGCCTTGAGCTCCTGTATCGGAGAATATTTTTTTAAAATGATCTCACCTGCATTTTCTGTATAGATTTCTAAGCTGTCGCCTTCACGAATGCGAAGTGTTTTTCGAATTTCTTTTGGGATCACAACACGCCCTAAATCATCTATTCGTCTTACAATTCCTGTAGCTTTCATAATAATCCTCCTCGTTTTTTGAAAGGAAAACCCCAAAATTTTAATAAATAAAAGAATTTTCGTCTTTTCCACAATTATACTGTAAGTGTAGTATGCGAAAATCAGAAGGATTTATGCGTGCCAAACACCGTCAGAACAATTTTATTTTTTCAGCATTTTTTTATAAGACCAATCGATCATAAATGCCCCTAAAGGTGCTGTCAAAACGATTGCAAGCACCGCAACCGTCAAAACCGTATCGCCACAGGCAAATCCCAATGCCAGCGGGATTCCGCCAATCGCAGCCTGTACGGTTGCTTTGGGTGTATATGCCATCATCGTAAATGCTCTCTCTTTTGCATTAAGCTTCGTCTTTAATAAACACGCAAAAACACCTGTCATACGGAATAACAACGCCCCGATAATAACAAGTAAAGCTCTCACTCCGACATGTCTCAGATAATGCACATTGACCGTAGCACCGACTAAAACAAACAAAAAGACTTCGGCTGCTACCCAGAGCTTGCTGTATTTTGTCGATAATCTTTGGGCAACGACTTCTCTTTTCTGCTTTAAGCCGATACCGATAAACATAATGGCGATCAATGCCGAAAATGTGATCTGTGTCGTAAGATGATCTTCTGCTGTCACCAGCAAGAAAGATACACTTAACAATAATAATACTTTTATCGTATCTCTGATATGTACTTTTTCAAAATAAAATGCCATGCCCGTTCCTAATAGCAATCCGACCATAATTCCAAGAAAGATAGACACCGGAATATTGACAAAACGAATCAAAGAAGCTCCCTGTCCCTGCATCATACCGGTGAATGTCGAGAATAATACGATCACATAGACATCATCAACCGATGCTCCTGCCAGTATCAACTGTGGAATGCCTTTTTTCACTCCATAGCCTTCTTCCATCAGCTTTACCATTCTCGGAACAACAACTGCCGGTGAAACCGCAGCTAACACAGCACCTAAAATAGCCGCTTCTAATACGGTCAGTCCCATGATCTTTGGTGCAAGTAAAATAATACCGATCAATTCAAAACTTGCCGGCACAAAGCACATCATAACAGCAGGTCTTCCAATCTTTTTTAAACCTGACAGATCAAGCCCCAGACCGGCTCTTGTCAAAATAATGATCAATGCGATCTTTCGCAGATCCGGTGAGATCTGAAGAATATTTTTGTCTAACAGGTTCAAAACATACGGACCTAAGAGCATGCCGGTCACTAACATTCCAAGCAGACTCGGAAGCTTTACTTTCTGACAGATCCATCCAAGTAACATTCCTACGATAAGTATCATTGCAATACTAAATAACATTTTCTTTTCCTCCTCAGATAAAATGTGCTCTCGGTAAAGAGTTGCTAAAGCAATTCTTGTTGGTGTACCGCTACTGTACGAGCAGTTTCCTATTCCGTAAAAAAGTGCAAAGCCAGCGCTTTGTCAAAAGTTTAATGTACCATTAAACTTTACAAGAATTGCTAATGCAATTCTTGTTGGTGTACCACTACTGTACGAGCAATTTCTTATTCCATAAAAAAGCAGAATGCACGCTGACTGCGAAACATTCTGCTTTTTATTTTTATTTTATAATACTGTTAATTAGTGTGCCATAATTACTTTCTTAGGACATTTTGCCGCACACTTACCACATCCCGTACACTTGCTTTGATCAATATGTGCGATATTGTTTTCTACAGTGATTGCTTCAAACTCACATTGTTTTGCACAGATACCGCAACCGATACATCCTGTATCACATACTGCCATAACTTTAGGACCTTTGTCCTTGTTAGAACATGATACCGCATATTTTGCATCATATGGCACTAATTCGATCAAACCGTTTGGACATTCCTGGATACATTTGCCACATGCAACACATTTCTCTTTATCGACAAATGCAACACCCTCTTTGATATGAAGTGCATCAAACTGACAGGCTGCTACACAAGAACCAAAACCAAGGCATCCATATGCACAGGCTTTATCACCACGTCCGGGAATGGCTGCTGCACTCTTACAATCAGATACGCCATAGTAGTTTGCTTTGATACCTGCTTTTTCACAAGTACCGGCACATTTTACAAAGGCTACCATCTTAACTGCGTCACCGCCTTCTACTCCCATGACAGCTCCGATCTTCTCTGCAACTGCTGCTCCACCTACAGGACATGCATTAACAGGTGCTTCTCCTGCTGCGATTGCTTTTGCCAAAGCATCACATCCGGCATAACCACAACCACCACAGTTATTACCGGGTAAATATTCTCGAACAGCAATCTCCTTTTCATCTACAGGTACTGCAAGCTTAATTGCTGCAAAACCAAGAAGAAGGGCAATGAGAAGTCCAAGTACACCAATAACACATGCTGCTAAAATAACTCCGTTCATTTCTTCTGCCTCCTTCCTAGACTAATCCCGCAAATCCACAAAATGCGATTGCCATCAGACAAGCTGTAACTAATACGATCGGTGTTCCTTTGAAAGAATGAGGAACATCATTGTATTCGATTCTTTCACGAATTCCGGCAAGGATCGTGATAGAAAGTAAAAATCCAAGTGCTGTAAAAAGACCACAGACAACACTTTCAATGAAATTGTATCCGTTTGTGATATTGTTCAACGCTACACCAAGTACGGCACAGTTTGTTGTGATCAATGGAAGATATACACCAAGTGATGCATGTAAAGATGGCATAAATTTCTTTAATACCATTTCTACAAACTGTACTAATGCGGCGATTACAAGGATAAATACAATCGTCTGTAAATAATCAAGTCCCCTTGGCTCTAATAAGAAATAATAGATCGGCCAGGTAATTGCACTTGCAATGGTGATAACGAATGTTACGGCAGCACCCATTCCGACTGCTGTACTAACCTGTTTTGATACACCAAGGAAAGGACAGATACCGAGGAACTGACTAAGTACAACGTTGCTGACAAGCATCGATGAAATGATGATAACAAATATATTTCCCACTTAAATCAATCCTCCTTCTTTTCGGCTGCGGCTTTTGCAGCCTTTGCAGCTTTTGCTTTTTCAGCGGCTTCCTTGGCAGCCTGTGCCTTTGCAGCCTTTGCTGCTGCACGTTCTGCTTCCACAAGACCTTTGTTTGCTACACAGCTTGCTCCTGTACATCCTGCACAGTTACCTCCGCAGGCTATCTCTGTACCTGCTGTTTCTACATTTGTAGCAGAAGGCATCTTAAGCTTATTCTGAATTGCTGTCAGGAATGAAAGCACTAAGAATGCACCTGGTGCTAATACAAAGAATGTAATGTGATAGTCAGAAGGAATGAATTCCTTTCCAAAAATCGCACCGGAACCAAGCACTTCACGGCAGATACCAATACAGGTAAGACCGAAAGTAAATCCAAGTCCCATACCAAGTCCATCAAAGATAGATGGTAATACCGGATTCTTTGAGGCATATGCTTCTGCTCTACCTAAGATAATACAGTTTACTACGATCAGCGGAATATACACACCAAGCGCGCTGTCAAGGAATGGAAGATATGCTTTTAACAATAATTGAATGATCGTAACAAAAGATGCTACGATTACGATAAATGCAGGAATACGAACCTTATCAGGAATCACTTTACGAAGTAAAGAGATAAATGCATTTGATAAGATCAATACTGCTGTTGTAGTAAGTCCCATACCAAGACCGTTGATCGCTGATGTTGTAACAGCCAGTGTAGGACACATACCAAGCATCATTACGAAGGTGGGATTTTCAGTAATGATACCGTTTTTCAAACGTTCTGTACATGAATTCATTTTATAATCCCTCCTATTCTGCTAATGATGAAACGAATAACAAAGCACCATCTACAGCTCTGGTTACTGCTTTACTTGTGATCGTTGCACTTGTGATCGCATTGACAGTACCATCTTTGATCTTTCCACTTCCATCTTTAACTACATTGATGTCCTGTGAGCTGTTAGCACCGACATACTGCTGATTCCAGGATTCATTGGCACTATTCTGTCCAAGACCCGGAGTCTCGTTACTACAGTCGGTTACTTTAATACCTTTGACAGTACCTTTATCATCAATACCAAGTGCCAACTGTACGTTTCCACCATAACCTTTACCACTACATGTGATAACATAGCCGGCATCTTTGCCATCAACAGTTGCCTTCATCACTTCTGAAATGATCACATCGGAAAGAACTTCACCGGCTTTTGTCTTGATCTTACCGGCTGTCAGATCCTTCTGAAAATCCGCAACTTTTGTATCAAGGTCCTTATCAGAAGCAAACTCTGCGCCACTGTAAACTGCAGCATATGCTTCCTGCTTTGTCTTTTCATTCTGCTTGTCGATCGGTTTCTTTGTGATCATATAAACACCACCAAGCAAAATACCGGCAATCAGAGTGATCAGGAAAAGACAAATCGTATCATGAACCAATGTATTCTGTGATTTTTCATTATTTGCCATCTTTGATACCCTCCTTTCCAAATGGAACAGGGATTGTTACTCTTTCGATCAATGGTACAAGAAGGTTGCTGATGATGATCGCATAAGATACACCTTCTGCTGATGCGCCAAAGATACGGAATACTCCGGTCAGAACACCGAGGATGATACCAAAAACGATCTGTCCCTTTGGTGTGATCGGGCTCGTTACATAATCCGTTGCCATAAAGAAAGCACCAAGGATCAGACCACCACCACAAAGCTCTTTTGCCAGATACATAATATCATGCTGACCAAAGAGGATTGCAAAGATTGCAAATGTAACGATATATGTTACAGGGATTCTTAAAGAAATCACCTTACGTGCTACCAGATAAGCAGCACCGATCAAAAGTGCCACTACAGAAGTTTCACCGATCGTACCGCCTGTTGTTCCAAGGAACATATCCAAAAGTTTAGGAGTACCGGTTCCCATCTTGATCTGTGCAAGAGGAGTAGCGCCTGTTACGCCATCATATGTAAAAGAAGTCATCTGTCCCGCAAAAGATACCATTAAGAAGCATCTTGCACCAAGTGCCGGGTTCATAAAGTTCTGTCCCAGACCGCCAAATAACTGTTTTACGATAATGATCGCAAATACACTACCAATGATCGCCATCCAGATCGGAAATGTCGATGAAAGGTTTAATGCCAGTAAAAGTCCCGTAACGGCTGCACTGCCGTCACTGACTGTTAAAGGCAGTTTCATTGCCTTTTGCCAAATATATTCAGTAAGTACACAGGTTGCAATACAGACTACGATCAAAAGGATCGCATTGATATCACGTGGCTTGACACTGAAATTGTAAATACCGAAAATAGCTGCAGGCATAAGTGCTAAAAATACATCCCACATAATGCTCTTAGTAGAAGATTTATCACGAACATGTGGAGATGATGATATATTCAATAAATTGCTCACGTTACATTACACCTCCTATTTCTTTCTTCTCTGCGCTGCCACATGCTGACGTGCCTGCTTAAAGAGCTGTGTAAGCGGGCGTTTAGCAGGGCAGGCATACGTACAGCTTCCGCATTCATAGCATTCCATACCGTTTAAAGATACAAACGTATCATAGTCATTATGTGAAACTGCCTGCGCCATCTTCTGTGGTACAAGGTTGCCCGGACAGGCTGATACACAACGGCCACAGCGGATACATGGTGTAGGCTCATTTAAAGCTACTTCATCTGTTGTCATGGCAAGGATAGAAGATGATGTCTTTGTAACAGGTACATTCAGATCAAACATTGCAAATCCCATCATAGGACCGCCTGAAATGATCTTGGCAGGTTCCTGCTTAAAACCGCCTCCTTCTGCTACCAGATCTGCATGACAACATCCGATACGAACATTGACATTAACCGGTTTTTCAAATGCATCTCCGGTTAGAGTCATGACTCTCGTGATCAATGGTGTACACTTGCATACGGCACGATAGATCGCAATTACCGTGGAAATATTATCTACAATACACCCTGCATCTGCAGGCAGTTTAGCAGAATAGATCTTTCTGCCTGTTGCAGCAGAGATCAATGTACGCTCACCACCCTGTGGATATTTTGTCTTTAATACTTTCACTTCAATTCTGTTCTCGTTCTGAACCATCTTTTCCATCTTGGCAATTGCTTCCGGCTTATTATCTTCAATACAGATCAAACCTTTTGCTTTATCAAAAAGTTTTAAGATAACTTTTAAGCCGCCTACAATTTCTTCCGGACATTCTAACATCTGACGATAATCGGATGTCAGGTATGGTTCGCATTCCGCACCGTTGACTAAGATATAATCAATCTTATCCGGCTCCTTTGGTGCTAACTTTACATTAGTAGGAAAACCAGCACCTCCCATTCCAACGACTCCGGCTTCTTTGACAATATCACGGATCTCATCATTAGAAAGTTTCGTGTAATCACGATCTTCTCCAAGGCCTTCAATTCCTGTGTACTGTCCATCATTTTCAATTACTACACATGTTGCTTTTGATCCATTCAAAAGCATTCTAGGCTCGACCGCCTTAACTGTTCCAGAAACCGAGCTGCAGATATTTGCAGAAATAAAACCACTGGCTTCGCCAATTTTTTGTCCGACTAATACCTTGTCACCCTTTGCTACGATCGGTGTAGCAGGTGCACCAATGTGCTGTCCCATAGGAAATACCATTTCTCCTGTAGGCATCACCGTCTTAATAGGTAAGTCGCTTGACAATTCTTTTCCTTCGTAGGGATGGACTCCCCCGCGAAACGTTGCTTCACTCATTCCGGTTCCCCTTTCTTTATTTTTTTAGTTTATGACACTACATAAACTTATATGTAGAACCGAGGTACATTATTTAGGTTTTTTACACATTTTCACCAATAATATACTTCATATTCCTTGCTTTATTGTATCATTTGTATTAAAAAAGTCAACTGAAAAGAACGTTTCCTGTCGATAGCTCTTGCTAACCGTAGAAACGTTCTTTTTCTTATTAATATCATGAATTTTTAAATTAAAATAGCAGTATTCACATACTGCACTCCGAGAATTGCTTTAGCGATTCTTGTTGGTGTACCACTGCTATACGAGCAATTTCCCGTTCCATAAAAATATCCTCTTCATCGTGTGACCACTTTGAAGAGGAGAGGGGTTTGAGGGGTATATCTTGTTACCTTCGTAACTTGATAACGACTAAATTATAACACGAAAATGTCCGTAAAGGAATACTTTTTTTATAAGCATTTACCATATTTTATTAAATAAAGTTCTCATTTTTATAAATAATTTCTAAAAAAGAAAATCACATTTTCGCTTTCGAAAATAAAGTATACACGCTATCACACTTCACCCTTTTTGTTCTGTTCTCCAATGATATCGATCTGACACATTTTCATTGCCGAAACTGCATTTTCGTGAGACTGCGGTGTTACACCCGCACAGCAGGAAACATCCACCTGAATCATTTTTTCAGGATAATACGCCTTTAACAGCAATGCATTGGATATGACACAAATATCCGTACATAAGCCGATTAATGTTATCTGATCTGCATTCATCAGCTCCTTTGCAAGTTCTACAGAACCGAAAGTCGGTTTTTCGATAATCTTTGCATCACATGTATAGGCTTTCAGTTCCGGTATGATCTGCCATCCTTCTGTCTGCCGGATACAATGTTTCACCGGAAGTTTTCGTCCTTCCTGTGTTTGCAGATAATTCGTTTCATGTGTATCTTTTGTAAAAATGATCTGTGCTCCGTTTTCTTTTTCTGTTTCAATCTTTTTTACAACTGCAGGAACGATCCTTTCAGCTTCTTTTGTGCCTAATGACCCGGTAACAAAATCCACTTGCATATCTACTATAATCAAAGCTCTGTTCATATCTTTTTCTCCATTCCATTTTATGTGCTTCTTATATTCATTTCATTGATCATGATAACGGGCTTGCAAATTGTTTTTATCCGTATTTTGTTTGCAAATCAATTTTACTTTTAATCCATATCCTGTTCGTCTGCATCTTCTTTTCTGTCTTTTTTCTGTCCCGTTGTCAAGACAAAAGTCATTATAACCGCACCCGCTATAACAATACCTGCTATGATAAATGCCGGTGTTTTTCCACTCATCAGGTTTTCTTTCGAACTGCTCTGTGTGGCATTTCCTTTATTACTCAGCAGCATTTCCGCAGACTGGGATGCTCTTGTGCATATAATTTCCACCGGTTCCGTTTTTATATGCATGCTTATTCATATCAAATGCTTCTTCCTCACCAAATGCATGTACATTCTCATAAGGCTTTTCGGCTTTGCCGGTTCCATGGATCACAATGAGATTTTGAGCAGTATCGCTGTCTGCTAAGATCGGATTACCTGCTTTTGCATCTTTTGTCGTATAGATCGCATTCCATTGCAACCCTTTTTGTGCATTCATATCTGCGGCTTTCTTTTCACTCTTATCGGTAGTTACAGCCGTATATTTTGAAAATGTTTTATTTCTTCCGCTTTTTCCCTGTGTGTAATCCATGATCACCATCGGGATCTTACTTAGTTTTGCATGATATTTTTTGTATTTTTGTAATCCGATATAAGTGGATAATACATCCAGAAAAGCAGATGATTCCTCCACGGATAGTACAGGGGTCATTGCAAGCATTTTCTTATAAGATGACTGCAAACTTCCCTGATTCCATTCGATCACCTTATTTACTAAAGTTCGATATAGTTCAGCCGGATAGCCTACGCCTACATTTTGCAAAACAGCCGATGTTGTAATTCCTACCAGCAAAACCGTGCCTGCAGTCGCCAGAAGCGTTCCTTCTGTTACATTACTGATATTTTCCCAGGCAGCCACCGAATCATCTGTCGAAACATTTTTTCGTAATGCTGCATTCGTCAATCCGACTCCGTCTTCATAAATGGCACGTTCTGCTCCTTCATAGACCGAAAGACTGCTTACTGCTTTTTTTGCTCTGTCTGCCGTAAGATTTTTTTCTTTTTCCAAACGCAGACAAACCTGTTCTTTGGCTCTGTTCATATGTTCTACATATGAAGTGTCCCTTGTTGCTTTCTGCCATTGCTTACAGTTAACTGCCGAAAGCATTAACATCTGACCAAGTCCGATATATTCTGCCAAGGTAACCTGCGCATCTGTCATACAGGAAGCCAGCGCAGCCATATCACGCCAGGTCGGTTCTTCTTCAAGCACAAGCTGTGCTAAAGTAGAACTGCCATAGGAATATTGATTCAATAACAGATACAATGTCATAGAAGCTAAATATCCGGGCTGTTCATCCTGGTCATAATCATTTAATTTGTTTTGCAATTCATTCTGATCCATCACATTTTCGAGCGGATCATCCGTATAAGCAGCAAGTTCTTCCTGCAATTTTGGAATATACTCGACTAACACCTGTGCTTTCTTTTTAACTTTCTTATATGCAATATTTTTCTTCTTGATCTTAGAAGCCTTTTTCAAAAGACGTTCTCCCGAATCTGATACCGTAGCCAGTGCAAGATAGGTATCAATATTACGAAGCATCGTATCATTAGACTGTAACAGGATCTTTTCCAGCTTTTTATCTGAAAGGGTTTCGTCTGTAAAAAGATCCGACAGTTTTCTTCCACTATCCTTATATTCTCCCTGTCCTGCATAAACATCACCTTCTTTTCCATCCACATAATAATCAAGAAGGCTATAGGCATATTCTGCCATTTTGGTCTTGCGGTTATAATTGTTTCGAAACTCGCTGACAGCCGTTTTAAAATCATTTAGTTGTGCACGGATCTCTGTCTTCTGTGTCTTTAAGATCTCTTTATAGTCATTAAAGATATAATCGCCTTTCATATCCAGCACCGCGATGTCTGTAATCGCTTCTTCGGGATTCTTTGTCTTGACATAGCCTAAATATACCGCTTTCTTTCCTGTTCCCTGATTCAGATCAGCAGTGTTCCCATCCTGATCGCAAACCGGTTCATAGCCTGCTTTTTCCAATGCTTTCACACTGTCAAATTGTTTCAGGCGTGCCACATATTGCTGTCGCGACTCTGCTTTTACATGCGTACCTGACAAACTCTGTGCCGGTTGCAAACAAAGCATAACTATGGTAATCGCAAGTGCTATTACTTTCTTTCCATTTATCCTCATCACAAACTCCTTACTTGCATTTCTAATATTTTTTGTTCCTTATGTTCCATCCTTTTTTCTAATGATCGTAATGAATGATCATTTTGATCTGTCATCTTTTCTTACTATATAAGGAATGATCATTTTGATCTGTCATCTTTTCTTACTATATAAGGAATGAGCATTTTGATCTGTCATCTTTTCTTACTATATAATGTTACTGTTTTCTTTGCAAGCAGGTTTTCCAAAATAAATGTTAACGTGTTCCAACCAAACGGTAATATACACGCGATGTCAGTTTGTATACGATCAGATACACACCGGCAAAGACAAGGCACGTACCTACAGTTGCCATTACGAAAAGTTTTTCGTTTGTCAGGTTCATCATTGCCATGATCTTCCGGATGATAGGATATGCAAAACAGATATGCATTTCCGCAACGAGTAATGGAAGCAGGAACACCAGACGGATCTGGCTTCGTATCATTTGATTGATCTCCTGATTTGATAAGCCGATCTTTGCCATGATCCGAAAATTCTTACGATCTTCATAACCTTCGCTGACCTGCTTATAATAAATGATCAGGACAGTTGCACCCAAAAAGATAATGCCGATAAAGATACCGATAAAAAATACACTTGCATACAAGTTTAGTGCTGTCTGTAATGTTGTATAATAATCTTCGATCAAAGAAATCCCTTCTACTTTTTCTGTCTCCATCCAGTCGCCTATCTCACTTCCATAGGCTGTTTTGGCTTTTTTACTTCCTGACAGATCAAAGGTAACTTTCCGTTTCATACCGGAATACATCAAATGCTTGGCTAAACCTTCAAAGGCATGCTGTAACGTCAGCATATCCTTTGTATCGGGAACAAGAATAAATAATTGCTGGCTGTAATTATCCGCAAAACGCTTCAGATCTATCAAACCTTTTTGCTTACAGGCAAAAGTCTGTTCTCCGATCTGCAGATCATCACCATACAATATGGTATCTTTATTAGTCAGAACGATATATTTTCCTTTTGTCGCTTTATATTTCGTCTTCGTAACGACATTATAATCCCTGACTGTCATAACCGATACATTGACTAATGTATCCAAATCATAACTTTGATCCATATAAAAACGATTGTTTTTCCAAAAAAGCGATGCCTCATAAACGGTATACACTTCTTCCGCTTTTATCTTTACTTTCTGCTTCGCCGCTAAACGAAGTGCTGCCTCTCTCGCCCGTTCTCCTCTTTGTTCTAACTGCTGTACCATTTTTTCATCTTTGACTTTTTCATCGGCAACGACTCTGATATCCACATCTTTCGGATAGCGCACTCTTCTTTCATCATCAATTCCGACAAAAAGAGAAATCGTTGTTGACAAAGTTACAATAACGATTGTTGATAAAACGCAAATACTCGCAAGTCCCATTGCATTTTGCTTCATTCGAAAAAGCATTCCCGAAACATTTACAAAATGTGTCTTATGATAATAAAACTTCTTATTCTTTTTTAACAGCTTTAAAAATGCGATACTGCCTGCCATAAAAAGACAATAGGTTCCGAGAATGACCAAAAGCACGGCAACAAAAAACAAATTCAGAGCTTTCATCGGATTCTCGGTAGTCACCGAAATATAATATCCTGCTGCGACCATCACTACGCCAAGCAATGCAATCACCCATTTTGCTTTTGGTTCTTTCTCTCCTGCGGCTGACTCCCGAAGCATTTCTACCGGCTTTAACCGGGCAATGCGAAGATCGTTAAAAAACATATTTATTGCAAAAATAAGTGCAAATATACCAATGCTGACTGCCAATACCTGATAGGAGATCCGAAAGGGAATTTTCGATTTCAACCCAAGCATATTAATAAAGACCAAAAAGAGTAGCTTCGAAAAAAGCATTCCAGCCAAAAGACCGATCAAAATGCTGCCAAGCCCGACGATCGCAGTCTCCCAGAAGATTACTTTTGCAATATGCTTTTTTTCCAATCCAAGAATATTATACAATCCAAATTCTTTTGTTCTCTGCTTCATTACAAAACGGTTCGTATATAACAAGATCACGGCTGCTACAATTCCTACCACGATCGTACCAAACTTCAATATCATTTCCATGGACTGCTGTCCCTGATAGACGGCATCCGATTGTGCCGATATGGAAAAGATCATATAAAACACTGCGACCACACAGGAAGCGACAATTCCAAATGGCAAAAATGTACTTTGATTTTTGCGGATATTATTCCATGCCAGTTTACGGTATAATCCATTTTTCATTTAGATCTCCCTCCCATTCTGTTCAAGCAAAAGTGTCAATGTATCGGAAATCTTTTTATACATCATGTCATTTGTCATATCTCCGCGGTAAATCTGATGATAGATCTCACCATCTTTGATGAAAAGAACCCTGCCCGCTCTTGCTGCTGCCGCTGTCGAATGTGTGACCATCACGATTGTCTGCCCGCTTTGATGAATGTTTTCAAATGCATCCAGAAGCTCATTTGAAGATCTTGAGTCCAAGGCTCCGGTCGGCTCATCGGCAAGGATCAGCTCCGGTCTGGTAATGATTGCCCTGCATACTGCCGCACGCTGTTTTTGTCCGCCTGACACTTCATAAGGATACTTTCCTAACAGCTCTGTGATATTGACTTTGCGTGCCACTTCCTGAAGCTGTGGTTCGATCTGCGGATACTTTTTTCCCGCAAGCACAAGTGGCAGACAGATATTTTCACCAAGCGTAAAACTGTCTAACAGATTGAAATCCTGAAAGACAAATCCGAGATGTTCCCTGCGGAAGTGTGCAAGTTCTTTATCTTTGATCGTATCCATCTCTTTTCCATTCAGGATGATCTTTCCGCTGCTCGCTTTATCAATCGATGCGAGCACATTCAGAAGCGTTGTCTTACCGCTTCCACTCTCACCCATGATTGCAAGGTATTCACCCTTTTCTGCTGTAAAATTCACATTCTTTAGTGCTTCCACTTTATTAATGCCAAATCTTGTTGTATATACTTTCTTTACATTTTTTACTTCTAAAAAAGCCATAGTCATCCTCTTTTCTTTCTATTTTTCCTGATAACGAAATCACAAAGGACTGTTTGAGGCATCTTAACAACCTTCCTTTGATATTCCGGTCATATAAAAAATTCTTACCGCTCAAGCTGTATGTATCATAACAAAAAAAGAAATGCTTTGCCTTTGTTCCGGCTTACATTTCTTTTTGATTTCTTACATTTTTGTAAGGAAGCACAATGTAACACATGTTCCTTCTCCAACCTGTGATGTAATTTTGATCCTATGTCCTAACCGGTCAAGTATCTGTTTTGACAGATATAAGCCGATTCCGGTCGCTTTATGATCCACATGACCATTAAAACCGGTAAATGCTTTTTCAAAAATGCGTGGCAGATCTTCTTTTGCAATACCGATTCCGGTATCCTGTATCATAAGATACACCTTTTTATCCTGCTCCTTTGCGAAAATGCAAATTCCGCCTTTTTTGGTATATTTTAATGCATTCGATAAGATCTGATCTAACACAAAGGCAAGCCATTTGGAATCTGAAATCACAATATGATCCAGATTTTCCATCTGAATTGACAATTGTCGTGCAATAAACATCTGTGAAAAGTGCATAACTTCTTTTTTAACTAAAGTCTCCAGATGACACTCTTCTACCGACAGATCGGCATTCAGACTGTCAAGCCGGATATATTCAAGATTCATTCCGACATAATCTTCAATCGAAAAAAGTTCTTCTTTCATTTGACGAAGTTTCTTTACATCTTCTTCATGTTCAACCCGCTTCTCTTCCTGATCAAGCAAAAGCTTTAGTCCTGTGATCGGTGTTTTAATCTGATGTGCCCACATCATAATATAATCTTTCAGCTCCTGATATGAGGCTTCTTTCCGATCCAATTCTTCTTTCTTTTCCTTAAAAAGCTGATGTATGATCTCGCGATACTCTTCTTCCATATAATTGATCGTTGGTGGCAGTTCTTCGGTTGTATGATATTGAATCGATTGCAGCAGATTCCTGCGTGCATAAAAACTTTTATAGTATCTGTAGTATTCTACAAGCATAGAACAAAATATGATCGCAAGTGCAAATTCCAGACAATACAGGATCGTCTGCTTCGGAATCTGATACAATACCATGATCAGTCCCATCAGGCACAAACCAAATACCAATGTAAGGTTTCTCCACAAATGATCATGCATATATCCTAAAAAACATTGTTTCATTCTTTTCGTTCTCCTTTTTTATTATCCTTAGAAAAGCTTTCTTTGTTCCTGCTCTTTCCGTTTTCGAAAATTTTAATTTCACATGACTTTGAAGAATTCGCTTTTTATATTCTTTCAAATCCATAGCTTCTTTGATTTCATCCTTTAAGCCTTTGAAAGTTTTGATTCTACATAGTTTTCCTGAATTCACTCTTTAAGCCTTTGAATGCTTTTATTCTGCATAACTTTGGGGAATTCGCTTTTTATATTCTTTTTAATCTATAACTTCTTTCATTTTTCTTTTTAACACTCTTTTACTTTATAGCCGATTCCTTTTTTCGTCTGGATAAAATCTTCTACACCCATGCTTTTTAGTTTCTTACGGATCCGTGTCACATTGACTGTCAGCGTATTATCATCAATAAAATCGCCATCATCCCACAGCCTTGCGATCAAACGGTCACGACTGACCAGACTGCCTGCATTCTCCATAAGCATTTTCATAATCTTAAATTCGTTCTTCGTCAGCTCAAGCTGCTGTTCCTGATAATGCAATGCTGCATCTGCCAGATTCAGACTCACTTCTCCGGCACGCAATATTTCCACACTGCCCCTGTACGCATAACTTCGCCGCATCATTGCATTGACTTTTGCTGTCAATACGCTGCTGTCAAAAGGCTTGGCAATAAAATCATCTCCACCCATATCCATCGCCATGACAATGTTCATATTATCATCTGCAGATGACAAAAAAATGATCGGCACTTTGGAAAATGTCCTGATTTCTTTACACCAGTAAAATCCATTATAAAATGGTAGATTGATGTCTAATAAGATCAGATCCGGCTTTTGCCTCTCTACCTGACCGGCGACATTTTTTAAATCCGATGCGATCCATACTTCATAATCCCAACGCTCCAGATCCTCCTTGACCATCTCTGCGATCACCTCATCATCTTCTACGATCATTACCGTATATTGCAATCTTTTCCCCTCCTATCCTCTCAAAAGCATTTTTCTGCTTTCGACTATAAGTGACTGTTCACAAAGTTTTGTCTTCTCAAGCATCCTATTCCAAAAAGTAAGATTTCCTGTTTCTGTTTCTTTTTTGCATTTTGAAAAGACACGACGACACATTAGAATATCTGATTTTTGTATGCTTTTTGCTGATTGGGCGCGGGTCATAACTATAGGGGCGACTCAGCCTGAGTAGC
>OLOR01001152.1_pt1 | contig 25249 bp, 23 predicted proteins | sample 1672521 | NCBI WGS metagenome assembly OLOR01 (sample SAMEA3136695, study PRJEB25190) | human gut metagenome | biome: human gut; feature: human-associated habitat; material: faeces | place: Austria | collected 2013
AGTCGGTGTGCTATACACATTTTCTCTCAAACAAGGTTTTTAGAGGTGACCTTATACCAGTTCATTTACAAGCTGCTTGAAGTGCCTGCCGCGTTCCTCGAAGTTCTTGTAGAAGCCGTAGCTTGCGGCGGCGGGGCAGAGTATCACGCGGCGCTTTGCAAGCCCGGAAGCGGTTTTGACTGCCTCCGGGAGGTCCTTTACGCGGACCTTGTTCACCATAGGGGAGGTTATCATATCGCCGATACGGTAGCCGCTGTCCGGCAGGAGTATCACATTTTTAACGTACCCGGTGTTGAGAAAATCCGCCAGCTTGTCGTAGGGGATATTGCGCTCCATGCCGCCGAGGATAACGCAGTCGGCGCCGTCCGGGAACGCCTTCACAGCCGCTATCGCCGCCTCCGGAATGGTGCAGATGCTGTCGTTGATGTACTCCACGCCGTTCACTGTGCCGACGTATTCAAGGCGGTGCTCAAGCCCCATGAAATCCGGAAGGGAAGCGAGGCAGCGGTCGGTATCGGCTCCGGCGGCGGTTGCAGCCATGAGCGCCGCGGTGATGTTGTAGACGTTGTGCTTTCCGCGGAGCTGGGTGCGTACCTCGCCGGCGGGTATCTCACGGTCGGGGAGGAATATCGCGCCGTTCTCCGCGAACGCCATAGCCGGGCGCTCGCAGCCTATGGTTATCAGCCTGGACTTCCGGTAGCCGGAGCTGCTGCAGTTCGGGGCGTTGCTGCATTCCGCGTTGGTGCAGATTTCGTCCGGTATCAGGTCTACGTTGAGTATCGAAACGTCGCCTGCCTGCTGGAATTTATAGATGTTCCGCTTGGCTTCGGCGTACGCCTCGAGGCTCACGTAGTGGTCGAGATGTTCCGGGAAGATGTTCAGCAGCACGGCTATCTCCGGGGAGTGATGCACGAACTCGAGCTGATGACAGCTCATCTCGCAGACCGCAACGGCGTCCGGGGTCATTTCCTCGAAGCGCTCCAGCGGCGGAACTCCGATGTTGCCTATCAGCATGGTTTTGAAACCGCAGGCGCTGAGGAAGTGATAGGTCAGCGAGGAGGTCGTGGACTTCCCCTTTGTGCCGGTTATGCCGATAATTTTACATGGGCGAAGCCGGAGCAGCACCTCGGTCTGGGTGAGTATCCGGGATTTTTCCTCGTCAGTCAGCTTATCCTTGATGATGACGCCTGGGCTTTGCAGGAGCAGGTCGTAGCCCTTTGCGCGGTCGAGGCAGTCCTCGCCGTATATCCCGGTGACTCCCGGTATGTCCTGCGGCTTCATGTCCGCGACTGCTATCTCAGAACAGCAGCCGAGCCTGTTCAGCAGCGAGAGCCACACTCTGCCTTCCCTGCCGTAGCCCAGTATGGCGCAGCGTTTTCCTTCAAAAAGGGGGCGTAATTCATTGATGTTCATTGCATTTCTCCGAGCAGATATTTGAACTCCTCCGGCACGAAATTGTCCCGGTCGAAGTAGTTTTCAAGGGATACCGGCGCGTATTCCGGGAACAGACTGCGCCAGCGCTTCAGCAGTGCGGGCGGATCTGACTTCCGGCGCTCCCACGCCATTTCGAGCGAGAGCCGCACCTCGTCCTTGGTGCCGACGCATTCGAAGGGCTTATCCTCGCCGTCAAGCACCAGACCGTCCAGCATATCGGAAAGCTCCTGCTTTTCGAGCATGTTGCAGCCGAAAATCCCGGTCAACACGTCGTCGTCGAGGAACGCCGCCAGCAGGATATAGACGTACAGGCACTTTGCGCAGTTACAGCACCAGGAGTTTGTTTTGCTGCCAAGGTTGCAGCTCTGGAAGATTCCGAAATACTGCGGGTACTTCACGAATTCCCGGGCTATCTGCCACTCGCTCCAGGGGCGGAGCAGGCTGAAATATTCCGGGCAGCGGGAATACCCGCCGAACCACTTTTCGCAGTACTCCCGGAAGTCCCGCTCGAACTCGGTGGACTTGCTGTACTGGTGGTTTATCTGTGTGCCATCGACGTAGGATTCGTTCGCGCTGCTCTCGTTGGAGAGCGCGATGTACTTCAGCCCGTGAACGCAGGCGCAAAGCTCCGCGGAGAACGCCACCACAGCGGAAAACGGCGTGTGTCCGTTGAGATAACCCATTTTGTTCAGCTCCAGGAGCTGTTTGTCGATGGCGCGCTTCGGAGCGATAACGCGGCTTTCCGGAATTCCCGCCGCTTCCGCGCAGCCGAGGGTCGCGCCCCGGGGATTGATGATATATGCGGATATGTCTACTCCGGCTTTCCGCAGTAATTCCAGCGTGACGACGCTGTCCTTGCCGCCGCCGATGGGAACCATGAAGCCGGAAAGTATGTTCGTCCGAGTGGGAAGCTCCGAAGGCTCCGGCGCGTTTATCGTCATGAAGCTGTCGAAGCCGGGAGTTATCCCGTTGCGGTAGAAGAATTCCCCAAGCCCGTTGAAGTAGAGCTTTTTCCACCAGAGCTTCTGTTCTTCGGAAAGCCCGCCGCAGCGTATCTCCACCACTGGAGGGCAGGCGCACTTCCAGTAGGAAACGAGTTCCGCCATTCCCAGGGAGAACGCGATACGGTCTGCAAGCTCACGGTCGAAGGTCAGTCCGCTGAATTTCTCGGGAAAAGTCCACCCGGGGTAAAAATGGTATTCGTCAATTGAAAAGTGGAACCGGAGCAGCGTGGAGCCGTCCTGCTCCGTGAATTCATAGCTGTGGTAAATAAAGCTACCGTGCTTCCGGCGAAGCTCGTCGTAAAGGCTCATGTGTCCTCCGTTATGCGTGATGATTACGCAGGTCGTATTTCTTCACGAATGCGTCTATGCTGTCGTCGCTTTTCCTGTCGAAGCCTTCGCTGCATGGTATCAGCGACCAGTACTCTGTAATGCTGGCGGATTCGCCGTTTTTCAGGGTCTTAAGCTCGCCGAGGCTCTCGCATTCGAGGAAGATCCCGTTCGTGAAGGTCTCGAAGTTGCAGCCGTAGTCCGGGTAATTCCCGTCGATATTCATGCGGAAATTCTTGAGGAAAATCTGCCCGTGGTTGACCACAGCCGCCCAGCCGTCCTCGTTGTTTATGCCTATCTTGAATTTTTCCGGCGCACCCTTTACCTGCTGAAGCGTGCCATATCTGTTCGACAGGAAAAACCGGTCGTCGCTGATATCCGAGTAGCTCCAGAAAACGTTCCTGCGGTTAGAAAGCAGCCCGTTGTCAGCCTGGCTCTGTGGGAATATCTCCACGCCGCCCGCCGCGCATACGGTGAGCGCCCAGGGCGCCAGTGTGACTATCGAACCGGAAACGTTCCTTATTTCGTGGAAAAGCTCGACTTCCGAGCCTTCGTCCGCGAGTCTGTATATCAGCCTGTGCTGCTGACCGGTGCGGGTCGCCGGAGGAATCAGCGTTATTTCGCCGCCGGAAACTGTATATTCCACCGGCTCGTTGTCCGGGACGTAGCTGTGCGGGTAGCTTTCAGGGCTGCTCCAGAGCCTGTGGCCGCCGTATATGTACCAGGTCCTGCCCTCGCCGAAATAATCGCGGAGTTCCTGCGAATCGTCCTTGAATTCCCGGCCTGCGTCCTCAAGCAGCATGTTTTCGTGACCGTTCAGGCAGTAGGAAATAATGCGCGGGCCGATGTCCACAGTGATTATAATGTTTGCCGTGCCGTTGTCGAGCTTAACGCATCTGCCGAAGTTCTTGTAGTTAAGTTCAGTCGCTGTTACCATTTTATGCACACTCCCTTTTTTAAAATTCGGAATTATGAATTCGGAATTCGGAATTTCGGAGTCCCGCTTCGCGGGACATATCAAAATTTGATACAATTGGAATACCGCCGCGGTAGCGGCGCACATAAATTCCGCATTCCGCATTCCGAATTCCGAATTTAACTTAGTATCGTTGGCTTGGCTGTGAAGTCGGAGCCGCAGGGGAGCGGCTTTTCCAGGGCAAGCGCCCATACGTCCCTGCAGCGCGCCTGGAACGCTCCGAGCCTGTGAGCTTCGAAGGACGCGTCCATCAGCGCCCGCAGTGAGGTGTCCATCGGGACGGTGCAGCCGGAGTTCTTCGCAGCCGAGAGTATCTCCCTGCCGCGGGAGTTCATGCCGAGAATGCGGATATATCCGTCCGGCTCATGGAGCATTTTTTTGTCCACGCCGAGGAACGCGCACAGCACCGCCCGGCGTATCCGCGCGAGGGTGTAGCGCTTCGTTTTGGCGAGGAAGTACAGCTCGTCGAGGCTCCCCGCCCGGCGCACCGCCTTGAAGAGCCGTTCGCCAAGCCCCTGCGCCGCGTCGTACACGGCTTCGAAGTCCTCCGGCCGCATCATGCGGAGCTTCGCGAGTATCGCGGTCTCCAGACGGCGGATATCCGCAGCGGGGGAGTCTATAAGCGGAGCGTACGCGCTGTAGTCCTCGCCGGCGAGTATCTTTTTGCGTATCGCCGAGGCGCTGAGGAATTTTTCCTGCTCGCTGTCGCTGTCGTGGGCTGCGCCTTCGCGCCGGACAGTCACCGGCTCGATGCCGCTGCCGATGTCGTCGAGCGCCTTGATGTACTCCACGGCGAGGGTGTTGTTTGGCGAGGATATCACGTCGTATACGTCGTCGGTGTAGAATTTCTTCACCGCCTCCGCGAGGGCGGCGGGGTAGCTTTTCCCGCCGGACATCAGAAGCTGGAAGTAGTCGGAATGCACCGCGTACTCCACGGCTCCCGCGGCCTCGCGCAGGGCGGGAATGCTCCCGCATTCGCTGCCGAAGCTGAGCATATCGACGCAGCCGAGCGCGGAAATTATCCCCACCGCGCTCCTTGCGAAGCCCTCGGCGGCGCACAGGCTGTACTTCACGGGAAGTTCCAGCACGAGGTCGGCGCCGTTTTCGAGCGCGGTCTTTGCCCGGGCGAACTTATCGGTGACTGCGAGGTCGCCGCGCTGGGTGAAGTCCCCGCTCATCACGGCGACGATGTGGGTCGCGCCGAGTGCGCGGGTCTGTTCGAGCTGGTGCCTGTGTCCGTAGTGGAACGGATTATATTCGCAGATAACTGCGGCTGTTTTCATAAAAGTGCCCCCTTTCCGGATCGTGGCTGTTCTTCTTAATATTTTACACCAAAACACGCTATAAATCAATAATTTTTCAAAAAAGACTTGATTTTTTCGCCGGAAAGTACTACAATATTACTGATGTATGAGCAAAATCTCTGTTATTCTCTGATTTTGTGATTTTTTATTTCACCTGAAAGGATTTATTAACATGAAGATTCTTGTAATCAATGCCGGCAGCTCCTCGCTGAAGTACCAGCTTATCAATATGGAGGACGAGAGCGTTATTGCAAAGGGTAACTGCGACCGTATCGGTATCGACGGCCATATCAAGCACACCACGTTCGACGGCAGGACAGTCGAGGCTGACTGCAAGTTCCCGACCCACACCGAGGCGTTCGAGAAGCTCGTTGAGGTACTCACCACCGGCGAGGGCAAGGTCATCGACAGCATGAGTGAGATCTCCGCCGTAGGCCACAGAATAGTACAGGGCGCTGAGGTCTTCAGCAAGACCACCCTCGTTACAGACGAAGTTATCCAGCAGATAGACGACCTCGCAGAGCTCGCACCGGTACATAACCACCCCCACGCGCTCGCCCTGAGAGCATGCAAGAAGGTAATTCCGGCTACGACTCCGCAGGTAGTCGTATTCGATACCGCGTTCCATTCCACCATGCCGGAGAAGGCGTTCATGTACGGCCTTCCCTACGAGTGCTACGAGAAGCTGCACGTAAGAAAGTACGGCTTCCACGGCACATCTCACAGATTTGTAAGCCAGGCTCTCGCTGACGCTATGGGCAAGGATATCAAGGATCTCAAGATCGTATCCTGCCACCTCGGCAACGGCTCCTCCATCACCGCCATCGAGGGCGGCAAGTCCATTGACACTTCCATGGGCTTCACTCCTCTGGACGGCGTTATCATGGGAACACGCTGCGGCAGCGTAGACCCCTCCGCTGTAACCTTCGTTGCAAATAAGCTGGGTCTTACTCCCAACGAGATGAGCGACTACATGAACAAGAAGTCCGGCTTCCTCGGAATTTCCGGTATCTCCAGCGATAACCGCGATATCACAAGCGCGGCGGAGCACGGCGACCACAAGGCTCAGCTCGCAGGCGAAATGCTCCGCTATGAGATCAAGAAGTTCATCGGCTCCTATGCTGCTGTCATGAACGGACTTGACGCTGTTATCTTCACCGGCGGCATCGGCGAGAACTCCGACGACGTACGCGCCGATGTATGCCACAACATGGAGTACCTCGGCATCAAACTCGACGATTCCGTTAACCACGGTCTGAGAGGCAAGCTGCAGAAGATCTCCGCTCCCGACAGCAAGGTCGAGGTCTGGGTCGTTCCCACTAATGAGGAGCTTCTTATCGCCCGCGATACCCGCGACCTGGTAGGAAACCTTTGATTTTACGCTGATGTAAACGAAGTCCGCAGTCATTCGGCTGCGGATTTTCTGTATCGGGAGGTGGCGCCGTGAGGACGTTCTACATTATACTTCTGGGGCTTTCCGGAGGGTACCTGCTGTTGCAGCTTGCGGTGCATCTGCTGTTTGGAAGGCCGCTTTTCCCGAACGCCGGGGAGCTTTTCGAACACACTAAAAGCCGCGCGGAATGGCAGACGGTATTTCCGAAGAACCTGCTGCGGCTGATCGTGTTCGTATTCGTGACGTCGCTTATAGGGCTTCTGCTGGACTGCGCCGGGGCTGTGAGCTGGCTGGGGCTTCCGCTGGCGGCGGCTGGAGGACTGGCGTTCAATTTTCTGCTGAGCACGGTGTTTTCGCCGATGTACCTGAAGCTCCACAAGCAGGGCGAGCCTTCCGAAAAGGAGCTTGAGAACATGGACGGGGTAGTGACCGAGGAGATATCCCCGGATATGTACGGCGAGATAAAAGTGACCCGCGGCGGGAAGCCCTATTATTTCCGGGCGGTCTCGGCGAACGGCAGGGAGCTTCCGGAGGGCACGGAGGTCATAGTTATCTACAGCGAGGACAGCGCGTGCTTTGTGGAGTCGAAGGAGCGCTTCTTCGATGTGCTTTTCGAGGAGGGAGCGGCTCCGGAGACTCCCGCGCGGGAAGCGGACGACGATTCATGGAGGGCGTAGAATGAACGTGATAGTATTTGACATCGGCGGAACGCTGATGGAGTATGTCAACATGCCGAATGTGTGGATAGATTACTATGACAGCGCATTCCGGCATGTGCGGGAGAAGCTGGGACTTCCGCTGACCGACGAGCAGCTTGAAGCCTCCATCGAGGTGCTGAAGCAGTATAATCCGCGGGTGAAGTACCGCGAGAGGGACTACGCGCCGGAGCAGATATTTGGCGACGCTGCGGAGGGGTGGGATTTCCCGTATTCGCTGGAGGAGGTCATAAGCGCGTTTTTTGAAAACATGAATCTGACCCCGCTGATTTATCCTGAGACTATTCCAGTGCTCCGGAAGCTGCGCTCGGCGGGCTGGAAAATCGCCACGCTGACCGACGTAGCTACTGGAATGCCGGATAAGCTCCACAAGAGCTACTTCCCGGAGCTTATGCCGTATTTTGACATGTATGTATCATCACAGAGCTGCGGGTTCCGCAAGCCGAATCCGGAGGGAGTGCACCAGATAGCGGAGCATTTCCAGGCTGACGAGAAGGAGTTCATATTTGTGGGCGACGAGCCGAAGGACATCAAGACAGCACAGAATGTAGGCTGCCGTTCGGTGCTCATCGACCGGAAGGGCAGGGGGCTGGAAGTCGGGCAGGACTACACGATAACGACGCTTGACGAGCTTCTGACGGTATGTGGTGTGACATGACGGGCGTAAAAGGGCGTTGACCCTCACGTAAGTTTATAATTTATGCAACTGGATTTATTTTTTCAGCAACCACCAATAGGGAGTCAAGGGGGACGCGTCCCCCTTGCAGGTCAAGGGCAGCGCCCTTGTCGCCGCTAGGCGAAACTTCCGTGCGAAGCACGGCAAAACGACAAAAAGGCGCTAAAGGGGTGTGGGGAAAAACAAGAGTTTTTCCCCACAAGCTAGTTATTGTCTTACCATCGCCTGTTCTCCGAAACAGTTCGGTGGACTGTTTCGGAAGCATACGGCGCAGACTTTTTCGACGGTCTCGCGGGAGGTCGCTGACCCTCCCGTATTTTTATTCCTCCATCTGCTTGCCGAAGTACATTGCGGCAGCCTGGACGAGCGCACTCTGCTCGTTCGTTGCGAATTCGTTGTCGTCGCCGGAGAGCATGATAACGGCTCCGTTGACGTCGCCCTGCGAGAGTATAGGCGCAGCTGCTATCGCGTAGCGGTCGATACCCTCGATGGGGTTGAGACGCTGATCCTCGCGGGAGCGGTAGACATGGCTCTTGCGCTGCTCGATGAGGTCCTCCAGGGAGCCTGAAACCCTGCGCTCGATGACCTCCTTCTTCGCCATTCCGGATACGGCGATAACGTGGTCGCGGTCGCAGATAACGGCGGGACAGCCGCCTACCTTCGACAGCACGTCGGCGTACTGCGACGCCGTGCAGGATATCTCCCCGACCGGGGAGTACTTCTTGAAAATGACTTCCCCGTCCCGTGTGGTGTAGATCTCCAACGGGTCGCCGTTACTGATAACATTGACACGGAAAACCTTGTCCTCGCGGCCTTTTGAGGACTGGATCAGCGTGTTTTCGATATTTTCCGTGCCTTCACTAAAATTTGCGGCTTCCTCCGTTTCCGCGGGGAGGGTTCCGCAGCGCAGCAGCATGTCGATGTCGGTTTTGAGCTTAATTTCCAGGTGATCTTCATAGACGAGAATCTTGTCAATCAGCAGCTCCAGATCGTTCCGTTCCAGCTTGTCCTTTTCCAGAATGTCGCGGAACACGTCGATGGCGGTCTTTGCCACGCGGTTCACCTGAATGATGGTGTTGCGCTTATCGCTCAGCAGGTCGATCTGGTGGTGGATGCCGTCGATCTTCTTTTGGAGGTCGGCTTCCATCTCGTCATACAGCGCCTCGATGGAGGCTTCCTGCTCGGGCTTTTTCATGATCTCCCGGATGCGCTGGCGCTTTGTGACCTTCAATTCCTCGGTGAGATCGGCCAGCACCGCCGCCAGATTGTCGGCAGACTGCTCCGTTTCCGCCACCTGCTCGGTCTCCCGCTTCAGTTCCTCGTTGAGTTGCACCAGCATGGCGGAGGAGCTGTCCGCCAGCTTGCGCACATAGCTCTTCAGCAGCTCGTCCAGTTTATCAACGCGGATATGGTGGCTGGTGCAGCCCTTGAGGCCGCGCCGGTGATACGTCCCGCAGGTGTAGGCGGGGGCGAGGTCAGAGCGGCTCATGGCGAACAGCGGACTGCCGCAGTCGCCGCACTGCAAAAAGCCGGAGTACACATTGTCGTTGATCTTCACGCCGCGATAGTTGCTGCGGCTGCGCTTTTCCCGCAGGGCGCGGGTGATGGCGAAGGTGCGGTAGTCGATGATGGCCTGATGGTGGTTTTCAATGACGATGTGCTCGTCGTCGTTGCGCTTGATGTCCTTGCCGTTGATCTTGGCGCGGGTGTACTTGCCCTGACGGAGCGTGCCGATATAAAAATCGTTGTCCAGAATGCCCTGCACCGTGGCGATGGCCCAGGCGTTTTTGGCTTCCCGCTTGGTTTTCTTGCCCGCCGCCTCCTTGCGCATCCGCTCGGACATACGCGGTGTGGGAACACCCTGATCGGTGAGATAGTTGGCGATCTTCTTGTAGCCCCAACCGGCGTTGCTGTAGAGGTCAAAAATCCTGCGGACGGTCTCGGCCTCGGTGGGGATGATCTCAAACTGCTTGTCCTCGGTGACGAGATAGCCGTAGGGCGCGGCGCAGATCCACTCGCCGTCGTTCTGCCGCCGCTTCACAACGCTGCGCACCTTGCGGGAGGTGTCCGTGACGGGCATTTCGTTCACAAGGAACTGAAACTGGATCTTCAGCCAGTCGTCGTCATTGGGGAAGTCCACGCCGTCCCCGATGGAGACGATCCGGACGCCCGCGTCGCGCAGATCTTCCAGCTCCACGAGGCCGCGCGAGTTGCGGCGGGAGAAACGGGAAAAATCCTTGATGATGAGAATATCGTACTTGTGGGACATGAGTCCCCGGCGCATCTCCTGATAGCCCTCGCGCTGCTCAAACGTGTAGCCGGAGCGGTCGCGGTCTTCAAAAAACGTCAGCGTGCTGCCGGGGAAGTGTGTCTTTACATAGTCCTCGATGATGGCCTTCTGGTTCTCGATGGAGATGTTCTTCTGATCCTGCTCATCATCCACGGAAATGCGGGCATAGCCCGCGATGTCAAAGCGCTCGATCAATTTGGCTCACCGCCCTTTAAGTATTTTGCCATCTCCCGGTCGAAGTCGGAGATGTATGCCGCCCATCGACGGCAGTTTCCGAGAATTTCTCGGTAGCTAAGCTTGGATTCACTCCTCATTTGTGGTCTTCTCTGAGTGCTCTGCCCAGTCCGGCAACCGTGCCGCATTTTCAACTGGTGACAGTTTGTCGCCAGTTCACTGCCTTCCTCTTTCAGGCGCTGTTTCAGCTTGTTCCAGTATTTTCGCCCGGTGTTGTAGTCAGGGCTGTCTGTCAGAACACCGACCACATCCACAATGGAGAAGTACCATTCCTCCCGTTCCGCATCCCACGCCACGCGAATCTTCTGATCCTCGAAAAGCTGGATCGCGCTGTTGTCCGGTGCTTTCATCTGATCCCCCGTTCTGCGCAAGTCATACTTTTTTGCCATGTTACCACTTGTAATAGTCTTTATGTTTTACTTATTGAATAACATTGTATCATGCGAATTGAGAATGTGCAACCGGAAAATGATCTGACAAGGAAAAGCGCTCCACTTTTTCGCGCGTGTCAGGCATTGCGTTTTTTGTCCACATGTAGTACAATTAAAAAATAAAAATGGTGTAATCCCAACGTTTTTCGGGTGGGAGACGGCAATATACATGGATCGATGAACTTGCGCATTTCTGTATGCCGTAGCGGCAGGAAGAAATGACGCGGCTTTGTCGCGCTTTTGAAGCGAATACGCCCGACCGAAGCAAATTTTGACATCCGGTGGACGAAAACATAGGAGAAGAACATGGATAAACGACTTTTGCTGGCCAGCCCTCATATGTCGGACGAGGGCTATGAACTGGAATACATCCACGATGCGTTTCAGAAGAACTGGATCGCGCCGCTGGGTGAAAACGTCAACGAATTTGAAAAAGCCATGGGTGAATTTATGGGTAAGGGCTATCCTGTCGCCCTCTCTGCCGGTACGGCGGCGCTGCACCTTGCGATGATCCTCGCAGGCGTGAAGACAGGCGACACGGTATTTTGCCAGAGCCTGACCTTTTCTGCCTCCGCCAACCCCGTGGCCTACTGCGGCGCGAAGCCGGTGTTTATCGACTCTGAGCGGGAGACGTGGAATATGGACCCCGCCGCTCTGCGCCGTGCCTTTGCGCTGCACGGCACGCCCAAGGCGGTGGTCGTCGTTCACCTGTACGGCAACCCCGCGAAGCTGGACGAAATTACCGCTATTTGCCGCGAGCATGATGTTCCCTTGATTGAGGACGCAGCAGAGGCGTTGGGTTCTACATACAATGGGCAGAAGTGCGGCACCTTTGGTGACTTCGGCGCTCTTTCCTTCAACGGCAATAAGATCATCACCACCTCCGGCGGCGGGATGCTGCTTTGCCGGACGGAGGATGAGGCGAAGCACGCATTGAAGCTCTCCACGCAGGCGCGTGAAAACACGCCGTGGTATCAGCACGAGGAAATCGGCTACAACTACCGCATGAGCAACATCTGCGCGGGCATTGGGCGCGGGCAGATGAAGGTGCTGCCGCTGCGCGTGGAGCAGAAGCTGGTTATCTTTGAGCGCTACTGCGAAAACCTGAAAGGTTTGCCGCTCACCATGCAGCCCAAGCTCCCCTGTGCGGAATCGAACCGCTGGCTGTCCGTCGCCCTGCTGGACGAGGGCTGCGGCGTGACGCCCGGTGAGATGCTGGCAAAGCTGAATGAGGCTGGCATTGAGGGACGCTACCTCTGGAAGCCCATGCATTTGCAGCCGGTCTTCGCAGGCTGCCCCTTTGTCAGCGTCAGCGATGCGCCGGTGGGCGACGACCTCTTTGCGCGCGGCGTTTGCCTGCCCAGCGATACGAAGATGAGCATGGACGATGTGGACCGCGTGTGCGATGCCATTCGGGGGATGTTCTGATGCGGCACAAGGCTGGGTTTTATGAAAAATACATCAAGCGCCTGCTGGACATTGTGCTGTCCGGGTGTGCGCTGATCGTTCTGTCGCCGCTGTTGCTGGTGACGGCGATTCTTGTGCGCGTGAAGCTGGGCAGCCCCGTGATCTTCTGTCAGGAGCGTCCGGGAAAGAACGAGAAGATCTTCAAGCTCCACAAGTTCCGCAGCATGAGTGACGCGCGGGATGAAACCGGCGCGCTGCTGCCGGACAAGGAACGTCTAACGGGCTTCGGAAAGAAGCTGCGCGCGCTGAGCATCGACGAGCTGCCGGAGTTGTGGGACATCTTTCGCGGAAAGATGAGCATCGTGGGACCAAGACCGCTGCTGGTGAAATATCTGCCGCTTTACAGCGAAGAGCAGCATCACCGCCATGACGTTCGCCCCGGGCTCACCGGCTGGGCACAGGTGCACGGGCGAAACCTTGCGTCGTGGGAGGAACGGTTCGCCTACGATGTGGACTATGTAGACAACATCAGCTTCGCGCTGGATGTGAAGATCATCTTCATGACGATCCGCTGCGTCTTCGCCCGCGAGGGGATCAGCGCAGAAGGCAGCGCAACGATGGAAGCATTTACGGGAACGGAGGCTGCGGTTCATGAGTGAGAAGGTTATTGTGATATGAAAGATTTAATTATAGTTGGTGCTGGCGGCTTTGGAAGGGAAGTCGTTTGGCTTGTAGAAAGAATCAACCAAAGCCAACCAACGTGGAAAGTTTTAGGCTTTGTGGATGATGCGGAGGGCCTTCCAGAAATTGACGGATGTTGCGTATTGGGGAACATCAACTGGCTACTTCGATACGACAAACCATCATATGTGGTATGTGCAATTGGAAATAGTAAAGCGCGAGAGGCGATATACAACAGATTGAAGAATAACTATTGTCTTGAACCTGCCACCCTGATAGATCCAACTGTAATTTGCGGGAAGGGAAGCCGAATTGGGGCGGGCAGCATTTGTTGTGCAGGAACTATTTTGACAGTCAATGTGCAAGTAGGTGATGGCTGTATTGTGAATTTGAACTCAACAATAGGCCATGATTCAGTGCTGGAAAATTATAGCACGCTTCATCCTGGAGTAAGTGTTTCAGGAAAAGTGGTTATAGGCCGGAGGAGCCTCTTGGGAACCGGTACGAAAGTAATTCAGGGGTTAAAAATAGAACCGGACACTACTATTGGCGCAGGTGCAGTGGTGATTCATGATATCAAGGAGAGTGGAACCTATGTCGGAATCCCTGCGAGAAAAATCAAATAAGCGGATTCTGGTGCTTGCCAACAACGATGTTGGCCTGTATCGCTTTCGAAAGGACTTGCTTGCAGCGCTTTTGGGTGCAGGACACGAGGTATATATCTCTTTGCCGGACGGCGGTTTCGTTTCGGAGCTTGTGCAGCTTGGCTGCCGCTTTATTGACACGCCCATTGAGCGCCGCGGTATGAACCCTATACATGACAGCAAGCTCTTTCACCAATATCGTGCGATTCTGAAAGAAGTCAAGCCCGACCTTGTTCTGACCTACACCATCAAACCCAACATCTATGGCGGACTTGCCTGCCGGATGGCGCACATCCCCTATGCCGTGAACATTACGGGACTTGGCAGCGCCATCGAAAACGGCGGCTGGCTCAAAAAATTTGTGCTGGCGCTCTACAAACCGGCGTTGAAGGGTGCGAGGGTCGTTTTTTTTGAGAATGCCGGGAATCGGGACACCCTCGCTGCCACCGGCGTTGTGCCGCAGGGACGCGACGTGGTGCTGAGCGGTGCAGGCGTCAATTTAGAAGATTATCCTTATCAGTCCTACCCACAGGAGGGGGCGGTGCGCTTCCTCTTTGTGGGCCGCGTCATGCGCGAAAAGGGTGTGGACGAGCTGTTTGCCGCCGCAAAGCGGATGAAGCAGGAATATGGCGACGGCGTGGAGTTCCACATCGTCGGCTCGTTTGAAGAGGGATATAAGCCCCTCATGGACGAATTGGAAAAGGCTGGTGTGCTCAAGTATCACGGCTATCAGTCGGATATGAAGCGCTTTTACGCCATGGCAAGCTGTGTGGTGCTGCCGTCGTATCACGAGGGTATGTCCAATGTGCTGCTGGAGGCTGCCGCCTCCGGGAGACCGCTGATCACCAGCGATATTTCCGGCTGCCGCGAGGCGGTGGAGGACGGCAACAGCGGGTATCTGCGCCCTGCGAAGGACGCGAACGCGCTGTATGGGGCTATGCAGCGGGTCATGAAGCTGTCCGTGGAGCAACGCTCCGAAATGGGCTGCCGAGGCCGGGAGCGAATGGAGCAAAGGTTCAGTAAAACCGCTGTTGTGACGGAAACCATCAAACACTTGGAGATTTGACATGCGCGATTTAGTCATCCTTATGCTCATAACGATCGCCTTAGCGTGGTGCGCCGATCATGTGGCGTTTGGACCAGCAAAGCATAATCGGCACCAGCGGCTGATCGTCTGCACTGTGGTAATCATTATCCTGCTCGCCGGTTTTGCCGGACTGAGGACACGTTGCAATGACACTGTCACATATCGATATTACTATAAGCTCCTGACGGAAAAATTATGGGAAGCATCCGACAAGAGCGTCGGTTCTAACCCTCTGTTCAACTGGGTGAACTATCGCTTGAAGATGCACGGCGTATCTACGCAGAACTTTCTGATGTTCTGGGCATTTCTGACCGTCGGCTGTTATTTCATTTTTGTACATAAGTACTCTGTAAATTATCCGCTGACGATTTTTTTACTGTTTGTCACCGGCTGCTATACCTTTGCTTTTGCAGGTATCAAACAGGCGGCGGCGGTCGGGATATCGGTCATTGCGACGATGTTTGCACTTAAAAAGAAGTGGCTTTTATTTGCTGTTGGGATACTGATCGCAACGCTGATCCATCCCTATTCCCTGATGTATTTGGCGGTGCCGTTCATGACATTTAAGCCGTGGACGAAAATAACCTATTGGATGCTGGCAGCTTTTATCACAGCGGGCTTTCTGCTGCGCCCGCTGCTCGGCACGGTGGTCAACATCACGACATTACTAGGCGAGGAATACACAATATCCTCATTCACAGGAGATGGTGTTAGCATTTTCCGCGTGCTCGTCTGCAATGTGCCGATAGTGCTGTCGTTCCTTTATCGGAAAAAGCTGTTTGCAGACAGCTCCGAGGCGGAAAATCTCGCAATGAATTTGACCATGCTCAACGGCGCGATTATGTTTGACGGGCTGTTCGGAACGGCAAATTATTTTGCAAGATTGGCAAATTATTTCTTGATTTTCCAGTCGCTGTCACTTCCGTGGATGCTGAAGAAAATAGGTGGCAGAGATGGAAAAGTGCTAACAGCATTGCTGGTGCTGGGCTATGCCGCGTATTTTTACTATGCAAACGCGATCAACCAGCCGTTTGACCACTACTTTGCGCGGTTAAGCTTGGCGGAGTATCTCGAGCTAGCAGGAGGCTGATTTGATATGGAACAGACACCAAGGGTAAGCATCATCGTACCCGTATATAATGTTGCACCTTATCTCCGGCAATGCATGGATAGCCTGATCAACCAGACATATCGGAACATTGAGATCATCTGTGTCAACGACGGGGCAACAGATGAAAGTGGTGCGATATTAGCTGAGTATGCGGCAAAAGACAGTACGATTAAGGTGATTTCCCAGAAAAATGCCGGGCTTTCTGCGGCACGCAATGTTGGCTTTTCTTTCGCCACCGGCGACTATGTTATGTATGTAGACAGTGATGACTGGATTGATTTAGAAACCTGTGAAACCGCTGTTGCCATAGCTGTAAAGCATAAGGCGGACATCGTCTTCTGGCCGTATATCAGAGAATCCCAGAATGCGCAGCGGCCAAAGACGCTCTTTTATGATGATTACATTGTTTTTGACGAAGAAGAATTCTTTACACAAGTTTATGAAACCATTGTTGGTTTACATGGGGCGTTTTTAAAACATCCAGAAAATGCAGACACGCTTGTAACTGCATGGGGAAAGCTGTATAGAAGAGCGCTCCTTATCAAAAACAATGCAGAGTTCGTTGATACAAAGGAAATTGGAACGGAAGATGCATTGTTCAATATGCAAGCTTTAAAATCAGTAAGGCGCGGAGTATATATCCGAAGATATTTTAGCCATTACAGAAAAAATAACACAACATCTCTGACGAGCACATATAAGCCTAAACTCAGTGCGCAGTGGAATCACCTGTTCGAGTGCATGTATAATACAGTCGTACTTGCAGGTGGTGAGCGAAAGAAAGATCTTTTAATTGCGCTCAATAATCGCATCAGCCTCAGTATTATCGGTCTGGGCTTAAATGCGCTGGTACTGCCAAACCGTGAAGCCTTGAAGGAAATCCGAGGCATCCTGTCGGAGAAGGAATATCGTGCGGCAATCAAAACGCTGCCCATGCGATATTTTCCTCCGCATTGGTGGGCATTTTTTGCCTGCTGTAAGCTGAACTTTCCGGCAGGAGTATTCTTCCTTTTGGAGTGCATGGCGAGGATGAAGGGTTAAGCGCCGCTGCATGCCATTATAGGCTATAGGCCATGTGGGCAGTTTCTTAAATAGAGCTGTAAAGGAGAACGGATATGCCAAAAATTTCTATCATTATGGGCATCTATAACTGTGCCGAGACGCTGCCGGAAGCCATTGATTCCGTCCTCACGCAGACATTTTCAGATTGGCAGCTCATTTTGTGCGATGATGGCTCAAAGGATAATACCTATGGCATTGCAAAAGAGTATCAGGGGAGGTTTCCTGAGAAGATTTTACTGCTCCAGAACGAGCAGAATATGGGCCTGAACCATACGCTGAATCGCTGCTTGCAGGTGGCCTCCGGCGAATATGTGGCCCGGATGGATGGCGACGACATTTCGCTTCCTACACGGCTAGAAAAAGAAGCTGCTTTCCTAGATGCACACCCTGAATATGCCATTGTCAGCACGCCGATGATCTTCTTTGACGAGCATGGTGACTGGGGGCGAAGCTATGCGATCGAAGAGCCTACCAAGCGCGACTTTATCAAGCACAGTCCAGTCCATTGCCACGCTCCTTGTATGATCCGCAGAGAGGCGTATCTGGCAGTGGGAGGCTATACGGAAGATAGGCGGATGCTTCGCTTTGAAGATGTTAACCTTTGGTACAAGCTTTACGCCAAGGGGTACGCTGGATATAATTTGGACGAGCCGCTCTATAAAATGCGCGATGACCACGCCGCCGCTAGTCGCAGAAGCTTGAAGTCACGCATGAATGCTGCACATGTGATGAGAGATGGTTTTTCTCTTTTTCATTTTCCAAGATATCTATATGGATATATTTATATTGATCTAGCAAAGCATTTTGTCAAAAGTATTATGCCAGAAAAACTCTATGTACTTTTGCACAAACGGTCGATGGAGAGGAAAAAACAGAGATGAAACACACCATTCTCATCTTCTCCCAAGCGATGGAGCTTGGGGGAGTGGAGCGCAGCTTGCTGGGGCTGCTCGACGCCATCGACTATGACCACTACGACGTTGACCTCTTTCTGATGCGGCACAGCGGCGAACTGATGCCGTATCTGAACCCCAAGGCAAATCTCCTGCCGGAAATTCCGCAGTATGCCTCGCTGGCCGTGCCGATGGCGTCGCTCGTCAAGAGCGGACAACTGGGCGTGCTGCGCGGGCGGCTGAGTGGTAAGCTTGCCGCGAGACGCTTTGATAGACAGCACCCAAGCGAGAAGCCGTCCGTCACCGCGCTGACCTACAGCCACAAGTATACGCTGAACTCTATGCCGCAGATTTCGGACAAGACCTATGATCTTGCCATTAGTTTTCTGACGCCGCATTATTTTGCGCGGGAACGGGTGAGGGCGAAGAAATACGCGGCGTGGATCCACACAGACTACACGGCGCTGACCTTCGACCGCTCGGCAGAGCTTGCCATGTGGGAGGGCTATGATGCCATCTGCGGCGTGTCCGAGTATACGTCCGAGAGCTTTCAGAACGTCTTCCCGGAGCTGGCGCAGAAGGTCCGAACGGTGGAGAATAGCCTGCCCCGGGAGCTGACGTGCAAGCAGGCAGCAATACCTCAGACCGATATGCCCACGGACGACGGAATATCCCTGCTCTCCGTTGGCCGCTTCTGCGAGGCGAAAAACTTCGACAATGTGCCGGATATCTGTCGCCGCTTGGTAGCGGACGGCCTTGACGTAACGTGGTATCTCATCGGCTATGGCGGCGATGAGCCGCTGATACGCCAGAAGATCGACGAGGCCGGGATGCAGGAGCGCGTCATCATCCTCGGCAAAAAGGACAACCCCTACCCCTATATGCGCGCCTGCGATTTGTATGTGCAGCCCTCCCGCTATGAGGGCAAGGCCGTCACCGTGCGGGAGGCGCAGTTGCTTGGAAAGCCCGTCGTCATCACAGACTACGCTACCTCCGGCAGTCAGCTGGAGGACGGCGTGGATGGCGCGATTGTCCCCATGGATAACGCGAGTTGCGCCGCTGAAATTGCCGCGTTGCTGCGCGACCCTGCCCGGATGCAGCAGCTGTCGGAGAACTGCACAAAGAGAGATTATACGAACAGCGCGGAGGTCGAAAAAATCTACGCGCTGATGGAGGACTGAACCCATGATCCCCAAAATCATCCACTACTGCTGGTTTGGCCGCGGCGAAAAGCCAGAGCTTGCCAAAAAGTGTATCGCCAGCTGGCGCAAGTTCTGCCCGGATTTTGAGATCCGCGAGTGGAACGAGGACAACTTTGATATCCATTGCTGCCCGTATGTTGAAGAAGCTTATGCAAGCAAGAAATACGCGTTTGTTACAGATTACGTAAGACTGTATGCGATGTATACATGTGGTGGCATTTATATGGACACGGACGTTGAAGTTGTGCGCCCGCTGGAAGAGTTTTTGTCCTGCAAAGCATTCTCTGGCTTTGAGTCTACACGTTGTGTACCGACAGGAATTATGGCCTCTGAAAAAGGAGTTCCAATCATTCACGAACTACTGGACTATTACACGGGCAAGCACTTCCTTAATGACGATGGCTCTCAAGATACGACAACGAATTGCGTGTCCATTACCCATATTATGCTTACGCATGGATTGGAGCTAAATGGAAAGCTCCAGACGGTTGCAGAGTTTACATTTTATCCATCAGATTTCTTCTGCCCGTTTGAAAATGAGACAGGCGTGCTACGGAGAACAGATAACACTGCGGCAATTCACTGGTTCAATAAATCATGGTTGCCGCAAAATGTTCGGCTGCGCTCCCGAATCACCAGAGTGTTTCATCGAATATTTGGCGTAGATTGCTTTAGATGGCTAAAAAGATGAAACGCTGGACAGCGTAACAGGCAAACTGACAAAAACGGAGAACACCTACTCGATCCACTGGTATTCGATGAGTTGGTTGTCGAAAAGAACGCAGATCAGAGCAAAACTGGGACGAATATGGCGAAGAATGTGTAAGGAGATCAGGAAATAGTATGAAAAAAGCGCTGCTATTAGATACTTCGATAGGCACTAGCAATGTTGGCGATAATATAATTATGGAATGTGTGGAGAAGGAACTCGCTCCGATTTTAGCCAATATGTTTGTATTCCATCTGCCCACGCATGTTCCTGCTTTTCACAGTTATGCGATTTGGCGAAACTCGTTTGCCGTTCAAAACTATGCGACCTGCGATTATAAATTTATTGGCGGCAGCAATATTCTGGCGAAAGATATGCGAACGCATTATCCGCAGTGGAATGTGAATATCTTCAACTGCAAGCCGTTGGCAAACTCGGTCTGCATCGGTGTGGGCGCAGGTGCCGGGGAACATACCGATGCTTACACAACGCATCTTTACCGCAAGATACTCAGCCATTCTTATTATCACAGTGTTCGGGATGAGCGCAGCAAACGCTATGTAGAAGATGTGCTTGGCTTGAAGGCAATCAACACCGGTTGCGTGACCATGTGGGCACTGACACCTGATTTTTGCGCACAGATACCGGCTCAAAAAGCGGATAACGTGGTCTTTACTCTGACCGCAAAAGCAAAAGCGGACCCACGAGATCAACTGTTGATCGACACACTTAAGCGCGAATACGACCGTGTTTCTTTCTGGATTCAGGGTGATAAGGACGAGACATATTTTAACATGTTTTCTAATACGGACGGGATTGAAGTAATCCCTCCGCACAAGGCGGCCTATGAAGCGGTTCTCATGCGAAACAACATTGAGTATGTGGGAACACGTCTTCATGGGGGGATTTATGCACTGAGGCACAAGAAGAGGGCAATCATCATTTCAATAGACGAACGTGCACGAAGCATCAGTGCGGACACAGGGCTTATTACCATTGAAAAGGACACGCTGGATGAACTACCGTCGCTGATCAACAGCGAATTTGAGACAAGACTGAATATTCCATTCAATGAAATCGCCCGTTGGAAAGCGCAATTTGAGGGGTAGTATATGGAAAGCATCTGGATTAAAGAAATTAAAGCCGATAGAAATTGCGTTACATATCATTTAGATGTATCGGAGGGCTTAGTTCGTTATTTTTCTCCAGGCTGTGAAATGTTTGCGGAGTTTGGATTTGATATTTCTAATATCCCTAAAAGTGTTTTGGCAGTCCCTGTCCTTTCTAATATTATGCAGTTTGCGTGGTTGTTCGATTGCCTTATTTGGATTGAAGAGGTAGATCAACAGTTTTATGAATGCTTGCCGAAGATTAAGCGCGGATTTCAAGAAATGTATCGCAACTATAGTTTCGGCGGTTCTTTGATTGCGGCAAAGGTTGTAAATAATGGTTATCATGCGGAGAAAGAAAGCGCCCTTCTTTTTACTGGTGGTGTTGATGCAACGACATCTTTTTTGAGAATAAGGGACTCCAATCCGGTTTTGATAGACACGTTTGGATGGTGCGTTGATAGGGACGAAGAGAGCCGTGTGTTTGAAGCAGATATCTCTGCAATCAACAAATTTGCAGAAGAAAATCATTTACAAACGGAATACATTAAGTCTAACTTTGCAACATTTATAAGACCTGAAATTGTGAACAAATATCTGAATAAGCGTCTCCATAATTCATGGTGGTTTGGGTTTCAGCATTCGCTGGCATTTTTGGGTGTAGCCTCCATAGTAGCATATTACTACCGTATAAAAACAATATATATTGGAAGTTCTTATACATTCGGACAGGCTGTTAATTGCGTATCAGACCCAAGAATTGACCGCGAATTCAAAGTAGCCTCATGCAATGTTGTTCATGATGCATACGAATTGAGTAGACAAGAAAAAATCAGGATGATTGTTAAAGCGAAAGAGGACTTTGACTTACCAATCAACCTTAGAGTCTGTTCATTTAAGGAGGAAAACTGCAACCATTGCGAAAAATGCTTTCGCACAATGATAGGGATCGTTGCAGAAGGCGGCAACGTAAACGACTTTGGGTTTCATGTTGAGGGGAACTTTTGCGAAGCACTAGCTGCTTTTTTGAGGGATAATGTTAAGGAACTTGATAAAGACCACATTGTCTTTTGGCGGGATATTATTGCGCGCATGGCTCAAAACTACAACGAGTTACCTGATAAGGAAACAGCGGATTATTTAACACTGTTTAATTTTGAAAAGGAGAAAAGAGAGTGCCTTTGGCGTTACTATCGGGAAAACTTTTTCTCTATCGTTAAAAGAAAGCTGAAAGGTATCATCAGAAGAGGATAACTATGGATACGTCCCGCACATCGAATTCTCTAAAAAATATGGCCTTTGGCGTAGGAAGCCAGATGCTCAGCATCTTAATGGGCTTTTTTACCCGTTGGATGTTTATTGCATTGCTGGGGAAAGAGTATCTTGGAGTGTCAGGACTATTCACCAATGTACTTTCACTGCTTTCCCTTGCAAACTTGGGATTTGATACAGCTATCATCTATAGCTTATATAAACCGCTTGCAGAAGGGGATATGGTTGCTGTTAAAGGCTATATGCGCGTATATAAGCGCGTATATAGAGCGGTTGGAGCAACTGTATTTGTGTTCGGCTGTATCCTGATGCCGTTTTTACCACATCTGATCAAAGGAACGGTTACAATACCAGAGAGCATATACGTCATTTATTTCCTTTTCCTGACGCAGTCCGCAAGCTCCTATCTTTTTTCATATAAGCAATCCCTCCTGACGGCCAGCCAGCAGAATAGAATCAACTCCCTGTATCACTCGATTTTTATGGTGTTGAGGAATCTGGGAGAAATGGTTGTTCTTTTTTTCTTCCATGCTTATATCCCAACACTCATCTGCATTATTGCTCTTCAACTTGCTGAAAATGCGTGGATCGCGAGAGTAACCAATAAGAAATTCCCATTCCTAACGGATTCCAGCGCCGGAGAAATCTCTCTTGAGCAGAAACAGGCGTTGAAGGAAAATGTAAAATCGCTCTTCCTCTATAAGATAAGTGGGACGATCATCAGCAGTACGGACAATATCCTGATTTCTAAATTCCAAGGATTGGCATCTGTTGGTCTATACTCCAACTACGTCTATATTGTGGACGTAATTCGGACGTTCTTAAGCTATATTTTCTACTCGATGACGGCCAGCATCGGTAACTACAATGCTACAGAGAGCAAAGAAGCGAATGAGAAGATGTTTTATAATCTCTTCTTTGCGTCCTTTTGGCTGTATGGTTTTACCGGGTATTTGTCTGGGCGTATTCCTGAACCCGTTTATTGCTCTGTGGATCGGTGAAGACTATTTGCTCCCGAGTTGGACGGTTTTTATTATTATTGTCAATTACTACACTGCGGGCGTTCAGTATGCTTCTACGACTTACAGAGAGGTTACAGGCCTATTTAAGGTGGGGAAATACCGTCCGCTTATTGCAGCTATGATCAACTTGGCAGTATCGATCATATTGGCCTATCCGCTTGGAATTTCCGGTATTTTGCTTGGAACTATCATCAGCAGATTGTGTGTCTATTTTTGGTATGACCCATACATTATCCATAAGACGATGTTTGGGCAGAAGCTAAGATATTACTTTGCAACATATTTGCTTTATGGCCTATGCACTTTAGCTGTAGGGACACTCTGCTTTGCCATTGCCCGTAGCATTACCTTAAAGAACCCAATTCTTGCATTTGCGATTGAGATGGGTATATGTGCACTACTTCCCAATATTTTCTTTTTTATCCTGTTTAAAAGACGTGCTGAGTTCCAGATTATTCTGGGATACATGAAGCGTATCAGTCGAAAAATCGCGAGCAGAAGTTGATTAACATGCTTCACTACATCTACACCCGTTCGTTCATCGGCATCATCACCTTTATGGCGCTGGCTCTTGCCGCTTGGGGTGCGCTGCCTGCCCGCGTGGGGGCGAGGCGCTGGCGGTGTGGGAACCTTGTGCTGGTGCTCCTGATAACCGCCGCCATCCTCTACGCGACCTTATTCAGCCGCGCCGAGGGCGGCACCGGTCTGATCCTCGCCCCCTTTGCCTCCCTGACTGCTGCCCGCCAGCAGCCGGAGATTTACCGCGAGATGCTGATGAACGTCTTCCTCTTCTTCCCGCTGGGGCTGACGCTTTCCAACGCCCTACCGCGAAAGTGGCACCGCTGGCTTAGAATCATCCTCACAACGCTCATCGGCTGTGCGCTCAGCGCGGGAATCGAGTACGCCCAGTACCGCTACGCGCTGGGACTTGCGGAGACGGACGATGTGATCTGCAACACCTTGGGCGCGTTTCTCGGCGCTGCGTCGCTGCTTGCCGCTCACGCCATCGAAAAATCAGAGAAAGGGTTCGGCATACGAACATGACCCTGACCACCACCGAAACACAATTTCTGCATATCGCCAAGGCTGCCGTTTCCGGCGGGGAGCTCCCCGCTGAAAGCGTGGACTGGCCTGCCGTTTTCGCGCTGGCGGGGCAGCAGAAGCTGCTGCCGATCCTCTTCGAGACCGTACGCAAGATGCCTGTTGCCAAGGAAAACGCTGCGCTGTTCGCTGTGACCAAGCAGCAAGTCATCGGGCAGGTGCTGAATCAGACTGTGCGTTCGGCGGAGTTTGCTGACCTTTATCATAAGCTGCGTTCGGCAGGGCTGCACCCGGTCGTGGTCAAGGGTCAGCTTTGCAGCCGCCTCTATCCGCTGTGAGATCACCGCATCAGCGCGGACGACGATCTTCTGATTCCGGACGGCGAGTTCATGGCCTGCCACGAGCAGCTTCTTGCGAACGGCCTGACTACTGATACGCCCGCTGACGAACTGACCACAGCGGACGAGGTGCCCTACACGAAAGGCGGTAGCCCGCTTTACATCGAGCTGCATCGGCATTTATTTGATTCTGCCGAGGATGCGCATGACGAGCTGAACCACTTCTTTGCCGACCTCACCCCCGTCGAAATCGACAGCTTTCTCGCCATGCCGCCCCACGAGCATCTGCTGTACCTGCTTCTGCACGCCTACAAGCACTTCGTCCGCAGCGGCATCGGCTTGCGGCAGTTCTGCGACATCGGCCTGTGGGCGCGGGCGTATCACGCAGAGATCGACTGGCAGCGCCTGCACGAGCAGTGTGAGAGCATCCACGCGGCGACCTTTGCTGCCGCCGCTTTCCGCATCGCCCGAGACTATCTCGGCATCGAATTTGACCTGTCCGCGCCGTGGAGCGACGCGGTTGACGTGGAGCCGCTGCTGCACGACAGCCTCTGCGGCGGCGTGTACGGCTCCAACGACCTAACGCGCCTCCATTCCGCCACCGTCACGCTGAACGCCGTGAAGGCCAGCCGGACGGGGGAGAAGAGCGGCGCCCTGCGGACGGTGTTCCCCAAACGCGAGTATCTGAAGCGAAACTATCCCTACCTCAAAAAGCGCCCGTACCTGCTGCCGGTCGCATGGGCGCAGCGCCTCGCGCACTATGCCAGCGAAAAACAGTCCGGCGCAGACAGCGGCGCATCCGGCTCCATCAAGCTCGCCAAGAAGCGCATCGAGCTGATGAAACGGTACGACATTTTGGATTAAATTCAGGCAAAAAAGAAAACGG